>Ga0209500_10001885_pt1 | contig 15370 bp, 21 predicted proteins | sample S_140212_EF_Meta_FD_187323 | JGI IMG/M metagenome (GOLD analysis project Ga0209500, IMG submission 187323) | Freshwater microbial communities from Lake Simoncouche, Canada to study carbon cycling - S_140212_EF_MetaG (SPAdes) (version 2) | ecosystem: Environmental > Aquatic > Freshwater > Lake ... | reverse complement strand
ATGTCAACGAACAAATTCCGGTTGTCAAAAATTGGCGGGAAATTTACGCGATAATCACCTCCTAATCTGCGTACAATTTCAACACTGACCCAATGATGCTGTGGCGTTGAATATCTCTGCCTTCTAAGGCACACACAGCAATACCTGCAACAGGCTGAGCCTGTAATCGTTCACACAGATCCATCAAGCCGTTGTCGCCGCGGTTGCGATCAGCTTGCTCAACGTCACCTGTGACAACAATCTTGCTACCAGAACCTATGCGGGTCATCAGCATCTTGACCTGGGCCGGAGTTGCATTTTGCATTTCGTCGGCTATAATCCATGAGTTTTTAAAGGTGCGGCCACGCATGTATGCCAGAGGCGAGATTTCCACAACCTGATCTTCTATCATGGCCAAGATGTCTGCTGGGCGATAATACTCTCGCATGACGTCCAACAGCGGTCTGGTCCACGGTTCCATTTTGGCAACTAGATTGCCCGGGAGGAAACCATGACTTTCTCCCTCCACACCCACTGCTGGGCGTGTCATCACTATCCTATCACATGTGCCTTCTCTAAGTGCTCGTATGGCCGCTAACATGGCTAGGTAAGTTTTGCCTGTTCCTGCAGGACCCACTGTTACTACTATGTCAGCGTCAGGGTTTTGTAATGCCATTACCAATCGTTCCTGGTTTCGTGTGCGAGGGACCAAGTCAATTCTACGTGGTTGTTGACGTAGAGTTTGATTGAAGTGTATGGTATTTTCCACAGCCTGATTCATCTTTTTTTGTTGTGCTTTTAGGGCGCGATTTCTACTCAAAGTTTCTATACTCCTTTTGTCCTTGATGGACAATGATATTTACGGCTGGCAAATCTTCAAGATATGTGGACAGATTTGGCTGCGATCAACCACTAAATACTGACCAGGCGGGATTACAACAAAACCAAAAACATCAACACTGTGTTTTTGCCATAAATAAATTACCATGCAGACACACAACAAATTTGGCATCAACGACAAAGAACTGTTCAAGAATCACGAAGATTATTGGCAGGTGGCTGACAACATCCGAGACCTATACATGAGCGACGGCTCAATTGCCACGCTACTAGACATGGAACGTGTGCTGGATGAACTGGATGTATACGCATTTCGCAACTGGGAAATAGGTGAGCTAGTAGCCGGGCCTGAAGTGGGCAAGTACCGCGTAACAGCTATTTTCATGTGGCCCAAGGACTTGATGCCCGATCCACGTGGCGGCAAACGACTGCTGCCATTTGACTGCGAAGTTGTATACAAAAAGCAAAAGATCAAAATACCTGTTAAAATTGAAACTCCTTCAGACTATCGTCCGGGCACACACAAAGCCCGTATGACTGAAAAGGACGTGTGGCTGGTGTCAATCACCATGCCCAAAGCCCTAATGAGCGATATCAAAACAGGTTCAATTGAAATGGAAGATCAGGACATTGATCTTGATGATTTGGATCAAGCATACGAGCAGGATCTAGATCAAGAAGCCAATCAAAGCGATCAGCAGGCCCAAGATGCACAACAAAACCTACAACAAAACCCCCAACCAGGAGCAGCCGGTGCGCCACTTGCATGAAGGTCTCCAGTATCGTGACTTAGATGGCTTAATGAAGCCCACTGTTCACGTGGACGAATTCAGTTCCAAAATGGGCGATGATGCTGACATCATTGTACTCAGCTTTTTTGTGCGTGACAAAGCAGCCGCAAAAGACCTAGTGAGCTGGTTTGAAAAGGGCTATGACTTTGTGCTGGATGCAGATCGTTCACCAGGTGAAATCAAACCCAATAGATATCTAGTGTATGTGGAAATGCGCAGACGCTCAGCCGCACCAGGCAACATCAACGAAATGCTGTCGGACTTGGAAACCTTAACCGAGCACGAAGCATCAGAATGGCAATGGCATTACGATGGTAAGAAGTATGATTGGGATCCAGAACTGTTTGCCAAAATAGTGCCGCTCACGCCCAATGACTACAAACGCACACACGAGTCAGAACTGAATGAAATGCGCACAGCAGCAGGCTTGCCTGTGAAAAGAATATACAAACCTGACCCTGAATTAAAGAGCTGGCAAAGCGCCGCTGGTATATAATTCACAATGAAATTAAAAAGTTTTGGCTGCTCCTTTATTTGGGGCAGTGAAATGTCTGACGTTCCGATTCCCGGGAATAGGCCCAGCCAATTAACATGGCCGGCACTGCTCGGTCGTGAATTAAACATGCCGTACGACTGCCATGCTCGGCCTGGGAGCGGCAATTTCTTTTTAGCCAAGCAAGTATTGGATCAATTGGCCACCAATGACCCTGCACTATATGTGATAAATTGGACTTGGGTTGACCGATTTGATTTTGTTGATCTAAACAACAAAGAACATTGGGAGACCTTGCGCCCTGGACAAGGAAATCACCCGCACGGCGATTTTTATTATCGCAACCTGCACTCTGAATTGCGCGATAAGTTGCATAGTTTACAGTCAATTAAATTGGTCGCCCTGGAATTGTTGGCTGCTCAACAGCCATTTATCATGACTTACATGGACGATTTGATATTTGATCAACGCTGGCACACCACCCCTGGCATGCTAACACAACAAGAATTCCTAAAACCCTTGATGTTGCATTGGCACATGACAGATCGTGTGCCAGAAACCATGAACTGGGCACAATGGGCAGTTCAGCACGGACACCCAATTACTACCAACAATCACTTGCTGGAGTCTGGACATGAATTGATATTTCGAAATGTATTAAAAAGATTACAGCGCGGTAAAATTGCCACTGCATCACAATTTGCTGTACATAAAGTAAAGACGCCCTAATTCTGCAGGTTCTTTTTTGAACACTTCTAGCTTTAAATTGTATCGTTCAGCGAAATCATTTACAATTTCAAATGTCCAGGGAAATATGTCCACATACGGTCCTGTTTTGTGTGAGATGCCAGGATTGGCTCTAATGTAAAATCTACCGCCAGGTTTTAATAAAGATACGCAGTGCGCGAAACGTTCTTCAATTTCGTCTTGTGAATTAAAGTTGATTGAGCCCAGCGCAATGATAACATCGTAACTGGCAGGCTTTACTCGGTAGTCCAAGATGTCTACTTCATAATCAGCAGCATCATTGTAAGGATCAATGCCCACAATATTATTAATGCGGCCTTTAAATGGATGATATCCACAGCCTACATCCAGTACCCGTTCAGGATTTAATTTATTAATTTCTTCCACTAGTGCCCAACCTGAGTGATCATAGTCGCTGGTTCTTGGGCGCCATATTTCACGAAAGAATCTATTGGTATAAAGCTCTGAAAGATCCGCAACAATTTGTTCCAGTGTGCCCGAATAGTCACAGGGCAAGTGCAATTCTGCTTGAACAGCATCCTTAAACTTTCTATAGCGTGCCGGAGTCCACGGCAGGTTTTCTACCACAGTGTCAGGACCTATTGAAGCAGAAATTTGCTGATACTTGGGTAAATTAAACGCCAGGTGCAAATTTTTTGTGATTAGGGAAAAAATTTTAGTGTTCATAGAAATTTTTGATATATAAGTGATATTTTACATGCTATTTAAGGAGAAATCAACCATGTTGAAAAAATTACTTGTGTTAGCTCTGTTGCCCATTACTGCCTGGGCATGGACGCCAACCCGGCCTGTCACAGTTATATTTCCAAACGGACCTGGTGCTGGCAACGAAATATCATTTCGAATTGTGGCGTCAATTGTGGAGAGACAAACCGGAGTGAAATTCAATTCTGAATATCGCCCGGGTGCGGACGGCAACATGGCCATAAATCATTTTGTCACAGTACCAGCAGACGGACACACCGTGAGTGTGCCTGCTTGCCAATCAAATTGGGTCACGCCCGAAGTATGGTATTCACATGTTGTAAAATACAATCCCATGGACCTAGAACCTGTGGCCAATATTGCTAGATCACCCCTGGCATTTTGGGCCACACCCAAGAGCACAATCAACACACCCGATGATTTAGTTGCTGCCATTCGTCGCAAAGAACGGCCCATGACATTTGCCATTGGCGGTGGCGGCCATCGATTGGCAGTGGAATATCTAGTGGATAAGTTACGAGTACCCGGCGGTGACCGAGTGGAAACTGTGATGTACAAAGGTCCTGCACAAGCACTCTTAGATGTCATGGGCGGGCATGTGGAATTTGGCGTTACTCCTGTAGCAGTGGGCTATCCGCATGTGCAGTCCGGCAAACTCAAGCTGATTGGCATTGCTGACACACGCACATTACCTGGATTAGAATCAGCACTGCTAATGAGTCGTGCAGCGCCAGGACTGAGCATACACGGCTGTTGGAATCTTGTGCTGCCACCCGGCACACCATCACACATACAAAAGTGGTACGCAGAACAGTTTGTGCCGGCCATACGCTCAGCAGAAGCCGGGGAAAAGTTTCGTGAAAACATGATGTATATCACTCCTGAGGAACACTCACCCGAAGGAGTACGTGCTGCCATGATGCAGTTGCAAAGAACTTGGCAACCCATTGCTAGAAGGATTAAACCAGAATGAAATATATTTTTGTAAGTGGAGCCCCAGGCTCTAAATGGAGTTCAGTCGTTAAAAACATTTATTACAGCCCGAGCATTGACAGCACAGACGCCAGTCCTGAGAGAGAATACTATCACGACGCCACAGGCGAATTTCAATTGATGCACATGGGTGTTTACTGGGGTCCCGCAATGGAATTTGGCAATCATTTTGAACAGTTGGATCACTACACAAAAGAACAAAATGAAGCAGAATTTGATAGACCATTTTCGGGCACAGGTGTGCGAATTATCAAAAGTCATGTGTTTGGATATCATATTGATTACATCAAACAAACCTGGCCTGACTGCCCCATTGTGCTGATAGATAGATCCGACGATGCTTGCCTGGGCTGGTGGGTCAAGTGCGGAGAGTTTAAAATAACATATCCCTTGTATAGAGACTACTATTTGGATTTACGCCAAATGGCCGAATGTATTCGCAGAGAAAATCAAGGCAATAGACGTGGCGCTAGAGAATGGCCAAGTTCTGTAATGGAAACCAATTTGCAACTCAGTAGATCATTGGGATTGTCAGATCCTCCTGCAGAATATCGTCAGGACTATATACAGTCAGATGTAAGGGTAACTGTAATATGAAATCAAATTGGGAAATCACACGGGCTAGATCACAATATCATTTTGACACAACAAAATGGAATCCAAAATGGGACACAGTACACCAGTTAGGGCATATCGAACCCAATTGGACTGCGGAACTGGCACAGGCTATTGAGGATTCTCAGCCTGTGACCTGGCGCACAAGAGGACGACCTGGAGATCAAAAAACACGCAGCGCAGAAGAATATGATCAGGAAGAATACGATTTAGAATCGTATGGCATGGCCAAAGACTACACAGTGACCAATATGAATTATAATATTGCTCCGGTATTTCAAAACATTGCTGATCAATTTGCTTTGGTGGATTTGATGGTGAGAATACATGTACAGCACCCTGGGCAGGTGTGGAATCTGCACTTGGATAAATTGGAAAAATGGATGCCTGCTGACCCCACACAGGTAGTGCGGTATTTTGTGCAGTTGACAGACTGGCAACCGGGTCATTTTTGGAGTTATGGCAATTATACATGGAGCAGATGGCTGGCTGGAAATGTCACAACATTTGACTGGCTCAATGTGCCACATGCCACTGCCAATGCTGGCCATGTGCCCAGGGCCACACTGCAAATCACCGGAATAAAAACACCTGCAACTGACACATTCTTAAATAACCTAAAGGAAGCTGTATGACACAACGAATTTTAATCATGGGCCTGCCGGGCTCGGGTAAAACCACACTGGCACGGGAATTGCGAGCACAATTAGAATCAGCTGGCAAGGTAGTGGGTTGGCTGAACGCAGACGAAATCCGCGAACAATACAATGACTGGGACTTTTCAGAGTCAGGACGCATTCGCCAAGCACGAAGAATGCGAGAACTGGCCGACAAGCTGTCAGCATATGATTACATGATTGCGGACTTTGTGGCACCGCTAGTGGAAATGCGCAATGTATTCAAAGCAGACTGGACGGTATGGATGGACACCATCCGAGAAGGCCGCTATGCTGATACCAATGCCATGTTTGTGGAACCTGACGTTTATGATTTCCGTGTGCCGGAACAGAACGCAGAGAAATGGGCAGACTTCATTAAAGAGCATCTAGTAGACAATCGCCGCAGACCCACATTTGACTGGAAGAAAGAAACTGTGCAAATGCTGGGTCGCTGGCAGCCTTGGCATGACGGACATCGTGCGTTATTTGAGCGACTGCTCAAAAAGACTGGACAGGTCATTATCCAAGTGCGTGATGTGCAGGGCTGGCAGGGTTCTAATCCGTTTGAAGTGGAACGAGTCCGGAGTTTTATTCGACGTGACTTAGATCCGCTATATCAAGGCCAGTATGAAATACAAGTTGTGCCCAACATTGTGCATATTGGCTGGGGTCGTGGTGTGGGGTATTCTGCAGGCGAAGAAGTCTTTGATGAGTCAATCACAGATATTTCAGCCACAAAGATTCGAAAAGAATTGGGATTGCCGTGAACCTCACAGGTAAAGATTGATGATACTGCCGGATTTTGTGCTGCTGAGCCGGGCCGGGCTTGATGAAAAATTCACTGGCTTAGACAGTGAAGAATTTTGTGTGAATCCCACGCAGTTTGCTCAATATCCTCACCCAGTCTTATACAACTACAACAGCCGGGGATTTCGCGATCAGGAATGGCCAGACAATTTGACTGATGCTGTTTGGTGCTTTGGCGACAGTTTTACTGTGGGCCTAGGCAGTCCACACTCACACACATGGCCCGCAGTGTTGCAACGCAAAATGCACACACGATGTATCAACATCAGCCTCGACGGCGGCAGCAATCAATGGATAGCCAGAAAGATTGTGAGCTTGTCTCGGGCTCTCATGCCCCGTTGTGTGGTAGTGCATTGGAGTTATATACATCGTAGAGAATCTTCACAGTCTACATTGACAAAAACTTTGGACAGTCATTGGAGGGAATTTTACAATAAAATTAAAGATCCTACCTGGCCTGACTGTTTTTCTGTAAATGATTTTGATCAATTACCAGGATTTATCACACAAGAAATTGTGGAAATTCATGCAGGACGAGCTGAACATGCACTATTGACTCATCGTCCAGCTGCGGGTATATTGGATGATGAAGATCGTCGCTTGTATTTTGACCCCAACAGCAATGAACCTGCTGACATTGAAGACACAATCAATTGTATTGCTCGTGTGCATGAATTGGGACTAAAGGTCATACACAGTTTTATTCCGGGATTTGCAACTGAACCAGCTGCTGCAAAGATAATTGATTGCTTGGATCAATGGCAATGTTGCTATGTGCCACCATTTGCTCGATTGGATGTTGCCAGAGATGGACATCATTATGACTCAGCCACTGCTGAGTTTTTCACTGATAAAATTATTCAGTTAGTTTAGGCTGACTGTGCCAGCTGGCAATTTCTCGGTGCATGCTTGCGGTCAGCATTTCATCATTGTAAACTGTACCTGTGCGGTGTTTCACAGCCCATTCATTGTACACACCCACACATTCGTCATAGTTGAGTATCAGCAGTTTCTTTTCCAGCAGGGTTTGCAATTTAATTGGCACTGACGTTACTAGAACTTTTTTGCTGACCAATTGATCTATTGCATCAGCCACCACACGATACTGTGCGCCGTGAGCAAGCAAAAACTCCTGATCGGCGCGGCTTAGCGAATTAGCAATGGCATTGTGTTTTGTGGGTGCCAGTGCAGTTGTTGGATGTTGTGCACTGTATTCCAACTGTAAATCTTTGCCATGTTCTAACTGTGTGCTGAGCCCGCTGAGATCACTGCCCAGATAATGGCATAGATTCCAGTCTTGAAATTCAATATCAAATGTGCTTTTAAACGACCGTGGCGCTTGACCATTGAAAATAGGCAAGCTCAAGATGTATTTTTCTATTTGGGGCAGGTGCCGTTCGTAATGAAAATAACTGCTGACATGAAAATGATTGTCAATCCATGCTAGATATTCTCGATACTGATCTAGATATCGAATCAGTGCAGCAGGTTCTACTGTGATGCGGTTTTGATAAATGTCATAAAAAGTTGCAACCTTTTCGGCATGACTGTACACATTGAGTCGTTTGCTGTGGGTTTGAATACACCAACTTAGACCATGTTCTAGCAGATTGCGACGCTGAGCAGATATAATAAAGAAATTGTCGTTTAGATACTGATAAAAAGGCACCTGTTCGGCCATGGTATCTTGGCGGTTTTTTATGTGATAGTGCGCCAGCCTGGATGTTTTGTAGTGTGGCACAGAGTGCAACAAGTCGGTAATTTCTTCCAGTGTTTGAAAATATCCCCAGGCGCGGCCATTGGGTTTGCCCAAGACTTCTTGACCAAAGTCCTCACTGTAGTATTTGATCAGGCCATTTGTGAGTTCGTGTAAGTTGATCACCGGCCGATCATACTCATGCAGATTCATGTACACTGTGATCAGTCGTTGCAGCAGGGTACTGCCCACTCGATCGGGCGTGAGGATCAACACATTCATGCATTACTTATAGACACTAAATATACACATGTGGATTCTACACTTTCTTCCTGATGCCGTAATCTTATGGTTCTGCAACATCCTGCTGTTTGCGGGTGTTGTGCTAACCCTAGCAGGATTTTTTGCACATCGTATTCCCGTCATATGGCAATATCAGTTGCCCTTTCGATTCCTGGGCATTGCACTTTTGGTCTTGGGCGTGTACTTTCGCGGCGGCTTGGCAGTGGAAGAATCCTGGCGTGAGCGTGTGGCTGAAGTGGAAGCCAAGTTAAAAATTGCTGAAGAAAAAAGCACAGCAACCAATCAAAAGATAGATACTGTGGCAAAGGAAAAGATTCGTGTAATTCGTGGACAAACACAAATTGTGCGACAGTATATCGACAGAGAAGTTGTGAAGTACGACACAAAATTCCTACCAGGTGGGCAGTGTGAAATTCCACAGGAATTCATTCAGGCACATAACAAATCAGCGGAGAGAACCAAATGAAAATTACAGACGTTATTACAGAAGCAGCATCGCCTGCTCAACAAGCAGCCATTGCTATCTCAATGAAAAAGGCTGGAAAGAAACCCAAGTCAGAAGGCATGGCGGAAGGCTCAAACAAACAATTAAAAGAAGCTAGACGTGTTGCTGGTGTTATGACCGATCCACAGGCAAAAACAATTAAAGATCCTGCCACAGGCGGATTTATTCCTGCAGATGATTTCTTTGCCAAGTATCCAGATGAAAATAAACAGGCCTGGGAAACAGCACTTGCAGATCTTCTTGATCCAGGAAAAGTCAAAGCAGCCGCAGGGCAAGAGACAGCAGCATACAATAAAAAGTTTAATGATGTATCGTGGATGACTCCAGAAGAGCAAGCACAGTATAAACAACTTCAAGCAAAAGATCAGGCTGCAACACAGGCCACTGGTACACGAACATATGGCGCCGAGCGATATCTAAAACAACTATTTCAACAAAAAATGGATGCCAAAAAAGCTGCATCAATGATAAAAGTTCATTGGGCCCCATCAAAACAATTAGAATCATTCTTGCAAGGAAAAGTGAATAACAAGATTGAACTAAGCGCATATCTGGCACCAAACACTGAATCTTTGGGGAAAACCAGATGGACTAGTGCATATGACCCAACTGTAGGTATTGTACTTGACGGGCATATTACAATAGGTGGGCGTGCAGATTTGGGGTCAGATCAATATAAAATGACTGCGGGACAACGAGGACAACAAAAATATGTTAGCCGACCAGGGCAAATTGATCCCACTTTGAGTATGGATACGTCAGAGCATCACGAAGTGTTGGTTGACAATTGGAAAATTAAAGAAATTGTATTGCCTGCTGACATTCCGCCAGAGATTGACAGCCTGATACAACAATATAAAATTCCTGTCAGGAGATTAGGCAACCCACAAGGCATGGCGGAAGACAAAGAACTTGCGGAAGAATTTGATTTGATTGAATCAATTGTGGAAATGATTGCTGAGCACAATGGTGTGGATGCCGAAGCTGTATGGGAAGATTTAGAAAGTCTCACAGAAGATGAACTGTATGTGTTTGCTGTGACGTCTGACCCATTGATGGAAGACTGGCAAAAGGCCAACAAGCGTGACAAAACAGACGGCATGAGTCAAAAGGCCGTGAATGCTTATAGAAGAGAGCATCCAGGTTCCAAGCTAAAGACTGCTGTGACCACCAAGCCCGGCAAGCTAAAGAAGGGTGGCAAGGCCTCCAAGCGTAGAAAGAGCTATTGCTCACGTTCACGTGGACAGATGAAAATGCACAGTATTAGTTGCGCCAAGACTCCAGACAAGGCCATCTGCAAAGCACGCCGTCGTTGGAACTGCTGACATGCAAGATCATCGTGATCAGGGTCGAATCAGCAGCTTGATAATCATTGCAATAATGGCAATGGTTGTGCTGGCCATGTGCTCGGGTTGCAGCACTGTGGTTCCTGTCACTGCAAAATTTCCCGGACCACCGGGGCAAACATATCAGCAGGCCTGCCCAGATCTACAAAAGCTAAAAGATCAACCACAACTGAGCGATATCAGCACTACCATCAACATAAACTACAGCACCTACTATGAGTGTGCTGTCAAGCTAGATACCTGGATACAATGGTATTCAGCACAAAGAACTATATTTGAAAGTGCAGGAAAGTAAGCATGGGCATGACCATTTCTGGCGGAATGACTTTCACTGGTGGCATAAGATTTGCTACGCCACCAACAACTGCATTGGTTGATTTCTTACTGGTAGGTGGTGGCGCAGGTGGTGGCGGACGTAGAGGTGGCGGTGGCGGTGCTGGTGGCTATACTTCATATACTGATCAAACTTTAACTAGAAAAATAACATATACTTTCACTGTGGGAACGGGTGGCGCAGCAGGTGGCGGAACCGGTGATCCTGCTGGCGGAACAGGTGGCTCATCTAGTTTGTCTGGATCAGACATCACAACTGCAACTGTGAGTGGCGGTGGTGGTGGTGGATCAAGCACCTCTGCAACTGCTGGTAATGCTGGTGTTGCTGGTGCATCAGGCGGCGGCTCAAGCGGCGGAACTACTGCTGCTGGCGGTGGCGGAACTGCCGGGCAAGGCAACAATGGTGGCGCAGGGGCTGGGGGTACCAATCGCGGAGGCGGTGGTGGTGGTGGTGCGGGTGCTGTTGGTGGTAATGGTGTGCTAGTACCAAACCTTGCTGCCCCAGCTGGCACAGGTGGTGATGGATTGACTTGGTTTGATGGTGTCACTCGCGGCGGGGGCGGAGGTGGTGGCGCATATTATCCTGGCGCCAATTCTAGAGCAGCACCCGGCGGGGCAGGAGGAGGTGGTGCAGGGGGCGAAGTAATCAACACAGGTCTTGGCACAGCAGGCACCAATGCTCTGGGTGGTGGAGGTGGAGGCGGAGGTGCTGGCACTGCAACAGGCGGTGCTGGGGGATCGGGCGTTTTTGTTTTGCGTTACCTAGACACATTGTCTGACATACAATCAATAACCTGCGCTGACTACACAGGCCCCACATTATCAGGCGGATACAAATACTACACATTTCGAGCATCTGGTAGTTTTATATTTTAAATTATTAAGGAACCAAGCATGAGCATACTATCCGTACAACAACTAAAACAAATGGTAAAGAATCCACACATTGATCACTGGCACGAAGCACTAGATCAACTGCTGGATGACTATGATATCAACACACCGCTACGTGTGGCACATTTTGTTGCACAATGCGCACATGAGTCAGGAAATTTTGTTTTCATTAAAGAAAATCTCAATTACAAGGCAGCCAGTCTACAAAAGATTTTCAGTAAGTATTTTCCCACAGCAGAATTGGCTCAACAATACGCCAACCGACCTGAACAGATTGCCAACAGAATATATGCCAACAGAATGGGCAATGGTCCTGAATCATCAGGTGACGGCTATAGATATTGCGGTCGTGGCTTGATACAGTTAACAGGCAAGGACAACTACACATTCTTTGCTGGGTCATTGAATATTCCAGTAGAAGAAGCCAGTGATTATCTGGCCACATTTGAAGGTGCAGCACAGAGTGCCTGTTGGTTCTGGGAACAGAACAACTTGAATCGCTTTGCTGATGCCAACGACGTCAAAGGATTAACAAAGGCCATCAATGGTGGCTACATTGGTTTAGAAGATAGAATCAGTCACACAGAACATGCATTACACATATTAGGAGCATAACATGGCAGTACCCGTTTATACATTTGTTTCACAACCCACTAGCGTTAATAAAAATGCGTCTACAACTTTTAATATTACCACGACGCTAACCCCCGATGCCACTGTAATATATTGGACCATCAATAATGGCACATCAGTTGATGGTGATTTTACTGCTGTGTCTGGGTCATTTATAGTCACTAGCAGTGCAGGCTCTTTTTCACTTGGCGTCACAAACGTCCCGGCCACTGGCGAAACATTTACTATTTCTCTTCACTATGCCACAATTGGTGGCACAGTATACGGTACAAGCTCCACAATAACAATAGCAGCCGGGGCAGCACCACCAATCACAGTTGGTGCCGGCATTAGCATTGGCGGCGGAATCTCGATGGGTGCATGATTGATTGAAAACGGACAAATAGCGGCAGTTAATTTTCTACCTGGTGCAGGTGGCAAGTTTATACAAAACTGTTTGGCTTTAAGTAAACATTGTGTGCTCAAACGTGCGGACTGGACTGACTGGCAGTTGGCGCAGACTGAATACAACACAGAGTTTTATCAACAAAAATTAAACTGGGCAGTGAGCACAGTGCCGGTTGATATGGCACAATGGTTAGCAAACGAATTGGGCGACACACAATATTATGGTCGGTTGTTTTTAGACAGCACAACAAAAGATCTCACAGCTGACCAATTGTCTGTTCAGGTGCACCGCACAGCTCAACAACACTTGTGGTGTACATATTCAGCACACAATCACGGCGTAATTGAACATCTACGCAAGTACTGGCCCACTGTAAAAATTGTAAATGTATGGCCAGCTAGAAATTTTTTAATGCAGTGGCTGCCGCAGAAAAACTTTAATTTGTGGCAGGACTATGTGAACTGGACTGATGCAGACTACAACAATTACGATGGGCACAGCTCACTAGATCAAAGTTTTTGGTATGACATGGACAACACGTTTTATGATGCTGATGCATTTGCTGAACAAATGGCTGCATTGTATGAATACTTGGGCTATACAGACTGGGCACAAGCACCTGTAATGGCGTACTATCAGCACTACCGCGCTCGGCATGAGTTGCAATAAATACAGTATTGAGGAAAAATCATGGCTGAAAAAATGAGCGAATCAGAAAAGAAAAAAGAAGATTGGATGAACTCAAAATGGCGTCCAATGATGGGCTGGATGTACATGGGTGTGTGTATATTTGACTTTGTGCTTGCTCCTGTGTTATGGAGCCTGACACAAGCATTGTTCCACGGTGGGGTAAATGTGCAATGGCAACCCCTCACACTACAAGGTGCAGGCCTGTTCCACATCAGCATGGGTGCTGTGCTTGGACTGGCAGCGTATGGTCGCACACAAGAAAAACTAGCAGGAGCAAACAATGGCGGAATCCAATTACCATCAGGTGTCGGTACAACATATACGCCTCCGGCACCAGCAGGACAGCAGCCCAGTAACTTTGGTGCACCAGGTGCCGGCAGTGCTAACGCTGGAGGATTTGGAAGTGCTGTTCCATCAGCGCCTCCAGTCACAAACAGTTGGGGATCACAGCCCTTGGTCAGCGGAGGCGGATTTGGTGCTCCAGCAGCGGATGTGACAGCAGGGTGGGGCGGCAAAAAAGCACCTCCAGCCATTACAGATTTTCCGGAGAGATAAAATGAAAAATATTATATTTGTAGTAGGATTAATTCTTTGCTTACCATCTGTAGCTGACGAGCCTAAAGAAACCAAACAAGTTTGTGTGGATGTCAAGGACAAAGACGGCAAGGAAGTAAAAGATCCCAAAACAGGCAAAGTCAAACAAAGTTGTAAACTGGTCAAACAGCACAAAAAACTAGACGGCGAAAAAGTTCCTGAGAAGAAATAATGGAATGGCTGTTTTTGTTAGTCATAGCAGTGGTAGCATTTATTTGGTGCTGGGACTATTACAGCAAACACTGAATTGACAACACCAGTCAGACCTTGTATAATTACTATCTATGTCTGACCATTATGCTACACTAGGCGTCTCTCGCACTGCTACCCCAGATGAAATCAAACGAGCCTTCCGCAAGTTGGCCTCACAACATCATCCTGACAAAGGTGGCGACACTAAGAAGTTTCAAGACATACAAGCAGCCTATGATACCCTAGGCGATGTTGCTAAACGAGCTGAATACGACAATCCGCGCCCACAGTTCTCTGGCATGCCCGGCGGCACACACTTTAACATGAATGATATCTTTTCAAGCATGTTTGGTGGCCAATCACCATTTGGACCGCAACGCAGACCGCAATCGCATACCAGAATGACCCTGTGGATCCGATTGGCCGATGTGGCACAAGGTGGTACTCGTCCTGTAGCAGTGGGCACACCACAAGGGCAAAGTACTATTGAAGTGGAAATACCACTTGGCATCAATGATGGTGATAACGTGCAGTATCAAGGCCTGGCACCCGGCGGCGGCGATTTAGTCATACAATTCCGAGTGCATCCTGACAACACATGGCAACGCAATGGTCTGGACCTTGTGACTGATGTCACAGCAGATATTTGGAGCATGATTCTGGGCTCAGACATAACAGTACACACTCTTACCGGAAGCCAATTGACCACTGCCATGCCAGCAAAAACACAGCCTAGAACACTCATAAGATTGCGTGGACATGGCTTGCGTGATAGATCGGGCAACACCGGTGATCTCATGATCCGAGTCATGCCCACAATACCCACAACTATTCGTCCAGAATTGCTTGAAGCCATTGAAAAATACCGCGAATAAATATCAAAACGCTTGCACGCCGTTTGCGATTGCAGTATAATAACAAAAACTACCAAGGATACTAATGCAACAAAATCCCGAAATTGAACACATCATTGAACAAGCAGTGACTATTGCTCGTGTTGAAAAACATGAGTTTGTGATCACAGAGCACCTGCTGTTGGCATTGGTTCGGTATGATCCATTCCGCAAGTGCTTGGATCGATTTGGTGTGGAAGTCTCACAAATGGAACAAGAAATTGTGAATTACTTGAGCAGCCTGCGCAGTATC
>Ga0209500_10001884_pt1 | contig 15372 bp, 18 predicted proteins | sample S_140212_EF_Meta_FD_187323 | JGI IMG/M metagenome (GOLD analysis project Ga0209500, IMG submission 187323) | Freshwater microbial communities from Lake Simoncouche, Canada to study carbon cycling - S_140212_EF_MetaG (SPAdes) (version 2) | ecosystem: Environmental > Aquatic > Freshwater > Lake ... | reverse complement strand
TTATGTACAGCATTTGCTAATTTGTTCAAACCATCACTATCTAATACATCTTGCATCAATGCCTCTACACATCTATCTAATACTGCTTGTGCTGCTATAAGCTTTTCTTTATCAGTATAGAAGTTTCTCGTATCTACCGCCATTTTTGCGAGGGTATCAATAGTAGGCATTTCTATATTACGCTCTACAAACCACTTCTTTGCTGTATGATAGCTCTTTGGAAAACCAAGATATCTAAGTGTTGGACCAATACCCATTTCTTGAGCATTTGCTATAAATTCTGTAATTTGTTCTTCAGTATATGTACTATATCCCATCATATCCTCCTATAAGGTTTGAAGATAGAAAGGTTTGGATATTTGGTTTTACGACGCACATCTGGTAATGCTGCAGTATATATAACATATCAAACCTCTTCTCTTTGCTCTATCAATTCTTCTATCAAATCAGATAAGTCAGAATCTAATGGCATGACTATCTCTATATCTGTAGTCTTTGTCTTATCAAACAGTTGTATTGTAAAGTGTAGTTCTTGGTCTGTATACTCTATGTCTTTTGCATATGGGAATAAAATCATATCTTCTCTATACCGTCCAAAATTCACCTAGTTTATGCATCTATGTAATTGTACCATTAAAAAGAGGGTGAGAGAGATTAAAGAGGTGACTAAAAAACTCTCCCACCCTACTATAGGTAGACCGTTATTGTCTGGCAACAGGAAACGGTAATACTAGTATATCACTTTTTCTTTTGTCGTGCTTGTGCTTTCTGAGTAATTCCTACCCAACATGGTTTGCAATAACTAACAAAACCATCAGAAGCACCTCTGTTTACACCAAATTGTGAGACTGGCTTTAAATTCCAACACTTAGCACAAACTTTAGATGTTCGTATTACTGTTGGACCATTTTCTTTTCTATCATTTCTTTTCTTTCTGCTCATTGCATTTTGACAAGGCTTACAATAATAGCCAAAACCTCTTTTAAGCGTTGATGATCTGTGAAAATCAGATTCTGGCTTTGATTCTTTACAATCTGGACATTTATATAGCATTTCTTCTCCTAAATTCGTTGTTTTGTAATGATTTAATTATATGGCAAGATCTGCATAATGTTTGAACATTACTTGGATCATTGTTTGATGGATTTCCATCTATGTGGTCTGTATCAAATTTGTTACCAGACACCCATTTTGTCATACATGATTCACAATAGTCTTTCCTAAGTGTTCTAGCTTTATGTATACAGGTTATACATCTGTTTCTATATTGTCTTTCTCCCTTGGGATTTAGCCCCATCAGAGTTACTGGTTTACCACAACCACAAGACTTTCTCTCACTTCTGCCAGTTGATCTCATTATTCTTCTACCCATCCTATTTCTACTAATGATCCTTGACAAATTATGCAATTATTACTTTTTGATAACATTTCTGAAACAACACCACATTGCTTACACCAATTTATTATCTTTGTTTTATTTTCTATATCCATTTACCTGTTTCCTTATATATGACCGCTATGCGGTCTGTATCCAATCAGAGAGTGATGAATGATTCCATTCTTCTCCTGATTTATTTTGTTTAGTCAATATGTTTATCTTTACTTTATCTTTATTTACCTTTAGTGTATCGGATTTGACTACTACATCGTCAGATGTGATACATGGAATAGTCATATTTGGTACCTGGATACTGTAACGGTTATTCTTATACTGATTGTTCCCGTGTTTTTTCTTGATAACAGTAAGCCATCCAAAGGCTTCTAGATCTTTAACTATCTTAATTAACGTATTCCTGCTACCTATGCCAGAATCTTTCATAAGTTGCTTTTGATTAGGATACGCTTGATTGCCTCTACTTGCTATTGCATAAAGGACTGATTTATGATATCCTGTAGGAAGTGTTCTATCATCTCTGATAGCCACCATAGTATTTAAATCCATTTGCCACCTCTTTCTATGTACTATAAGTATATCACATATTAGAAAAAGAAGTCAATGATTTCTGACAAGAAACTTAAACCAGTAGCCTCTTCAATAGCATTAATTTCAGCAGCTTGTTCCTCAGCTTGATCATAAGCATCTTGCATTATGGCATTTCCCTCAGCCACGATTTCACCCATAAAATCCATATATTCGCCAATGTCTACGTCTTGCCAGCCTTCTTCTACATCTGCCTGAGAATTTTCTTGAAAGGCTTCAATGACATAATCTTGATACACAGTATCTTGACCAGCATTTCCAATCATACCCTCCATAGTTCCAAGGGCATCTTCAAGACCACTTCTAATAATTGATTTTGGAGATTCTCCAAATGCCATTATAAAGTTCCTTGATATTTAGTCGCTGCCATTCTATAACTTTCAACAGTTGCAAATGCATTAAATATAGGTTGTAAATTATTAATTTGCCAATTTGTATTTTCAAGAATTAAATTTTTGTTTGCATCTTTTATGTTTGAAATAATTGTGCCTATTTCAAGGGGTTCTTCAGCATGAATAATAGTCCTTTGTGTCTTATCTGTTCCAACTTTTATTGAAATAGTACCAGCAAAGTAATATTTTAATTCACTTGTGTCTCCCACAACTTTTCTTACATATTTATAAACATCACCAGAATATTTATATCTTTCGTATCCCATTGGTTTCATTAAATTTGGATCCAATCTGGGTAAACATCGCTTGATACAATTTTACCTGTTTTAATTGATCTTGATTTAAAGAAACTAAGCTTGTTGCAAATCATTACTGCTAATGGCGCAATAAAAGGAGATGTTGTATCACCTTGCTTAAATGTTGTTGAAGCATCATTTTGCATAGTAGTACTTACTGACATTTGCTCAAAAACAATATCCTCATTATTAAGCATGTATGCTGATTGATATGCAGTAGCTCTTTTTAGTATTTCAAGATCTTTAGTATTTGTTATACTAGCCTCAAATTTACCAATATAAGACTCAATAACATATTGTGCTCTTTGCACAAGATCAGTCTTTACTATCTTGCCTGTAATTGTCTTTACATCTGTTATAGTTGTAAACATTTTTTCTCCTTTCCTATTCCGCCAGCCATTGCAGACCTAAATAAGTCATGCTAAGCACTGGAATTTCCTGTAGTGTATATATTTCTTCTGCTTCAGTTGGATATAAATCTGATTGATAATTTATATTTCCAGCATCAGTCACTGATCTAATAATACCATTTGAAGAATTTGTTGGTGCTTGAATAAGTGGTCCACCACCACCATTTGTAGGTTTTGTTTGTCCATATTCAGTTAATTCACGAATATTTATTCTTTTTAGTGATCTATTTAAACGACTTGTTGAATATTGCCAAGCACGAGTTGCCGTAGTTTCATTAATGTCTCCTGCAGGAACTACCTGAATAAATGCTTTATTATATTCAGCACGGCTCATGGTGTATCCATCTTCAATAAAGTTAACAAATATTTTTCCTGTGATTGGTTGACCATTAAGGGTTTGGTTATTGTATACAATTATAGTAGTTGCATCATCATCATAAGGATTTGCTACTGCCTGACCATTTTGATAATAAGTATTTTGTAATTTTGTAACAACTGTTCCAGAGTTTATTTGATTAGGATCAACAACTATTAATTCCTTGATTCCCTTGCGATTTGCACTAAATCCTGGCAAATTTTCGTTTTCTGATATTTTTAATAATGGAATTGAAGGAATAAAAAACTGATTTCCTTCTTTTAATCCAAGTTGTCTATATGCATATTTTGCATGGTATTGCTGAGATTCATTAATATTTGATGGAGTATAGTTAACAAAATCAGTAAGAATATAAGTTGTCTTATTGGTTAATCCTGCAACTTCAGTTTGTAGTGAATATTGATTAATTCTATGAGTATCAAAATATTGATCAGCAGGTTCATTTACCTCAAAAGGACTAATTGCTGCAGATTGAGCATCAGATGTTTCTAGGCTTTGATTAATTACTTTATAGTTTTTAATAATACCTAAGTCCTGTGCAAGTTTTGGACTTGACACATATAAGCTTGCACCTTGAGCACAAACATTTTCTAATGATTTAATAAAATTATTATACTTAACTTTAATTTCAAAATCATTATACCCAATAAAATGTTCTTTTATTTCTTCGTTTGTTTCTGGATAGTTCATAAAAACAATAAGATCATATTTATTTATGTTTAGATCTTGTTGCAAATCAATAAATCTTTCTTCATTATTATTTTTTAACCATCTAGAACCAAAGATTGGCTGAGAGTTAAAATTGTCAGAATTTGGATGGTATTCAAGCTGAATCCATTCTTGAGCATCCCCTAAAGAAGAAATATTTGATTTTAAAGCCCAAGTAGTATCTTTATAATAACCATCAGTTACTCTTATAATTCCATTATTAATATTATTTGGAGATGATGCTTCTGTTGTTCTTTCAAGTAAACTATTGTTTCCATTAAATGTATAAATACCATTATGTTTTGGATTAAATTGATTTGTTAGCAAAATTCTATCTCCAGATTTAAGATTTAATCCACTAAATGGAAGATCAATAAACGCTGCAGAAATAATTTCACTAATATATTTTTGAGTAATATCTCTTCCAGTTTGAGCCATATTTGGAAGATATAGACCATCTAAATTTCTTGGACTAGTTGAATTCCATTGAATACCATTTCCAGGAAAAGTTTCTGCCATTTCATATGTATCTTCTATTAATGAGTTTCCAGGACCCCAAAGCATGACATTTTCAGTCATGACTACTTTTACATCTGGCAAAGAAATAAGTGTTTTTGTATTTGCTAAATCAACATTATTTACTTCAGTTAAAGAATTTAATATTTTATGAGTAATACTATAACTTTCTACATCAAAGTTATTGTCTAATTCAATACCATTTTTTGCACGATCATTAATTAAATTATTCCAAAATAATTTTAATGCTTTCTTTTTATTAGTTGATATTGTAGGATTTACAATTGTTGCTGAAGCAATAAAAAGAGATACTTTATTTTTTTCATAATTATTATAAAGTCTATGTCTTTGTTGAATTTCAAATTTTGATAATGATGAATTAATTCCAAATACATAATGATGAATTGATCCAGTAAATAAAGAAGAATCACCAATTGGATTAAATACAGCATTTTTAATCATATTAAATTCTCTATTACCTATATAATTCCTTGAAGAAACACCACTTTCTGCAGAACTAAATTCTGTATCATAACTTAAGAAATCAGATTCTTCACCATAAAAATTTGTATTAAATGTAAGAGTTGGATCTCCCAACAACCATTCAAATATTGGGAAAAAGATGTTTTTTTGTACAGTTGTATAATCTCTAACATCAATGCTTCCATCTACCCAAAACTCTATAAATTTCTTATTAAATTTATTTGAATGAGTTCTTGATGTTCCTGGTTTACCAAAATTAATAACAACATGGTGCCATTGATCATCTGCAACATTTTTATTTCCAAGAATAGAGAATGAGTTTGCATTATTTCCATAATTATCTTCATAATCTAAACATAATTTTCCATTTTTAATTGATAGTTTTATTTGATTTAAATCAGAATAAATTTCATCAACTAATGCAATTTCACTATCAATATAAACTGGTTCTCCAGAAGAAGCATTTAAAGTAGTTTGTGAAGCAAATCCACCAGATGTAGCATTTGCAGAACCATAAGCAATTACACAATTTTGCTTATTTGTTTTAATAGATAATTCTAAATATCCAGATCTAAAATATTTTAAATAGTTTGGATTAGCACTATCTCCGTATTGGCCAATCATTCTTTGATCAAGATAAATGATTGCATTGTTTTCCCAATAAGGAGATTGATATTCTTCTAATACTGTACTAACTCTATTTGGATTTGGTTTTCCTGACACACTATTAGTATCAAGTGGTACTAAGTTTTTGTAAATTATTTCTGCTCCACCTGCTCCACCAATAGCAAAATCTGAAGGCTCAATATCCCAATATGCTAAATTTTTCCAACCATAATGTCTACGTCGCAAAGTTGCACCTTCTGGTTCACTTGCTGACATTTCACCAATACTTTGAGAAAAATCAAAGATATACCTATCCTTCATTCCTTTATGAACTGCCTTTTCAAAACCGTCTAATTGAACTGGAGTATTTTTATCTTCAAATCCATCTACATATTTAAAATTAAATTCTTTCATTATTTTACCTCTACCAATCTATGAATTTGATTTCCATAATAATTTTGTGTTCTTAAATATTTAACATATGCTGTTAATCCTGGAATTGGTTCGTTATTTATTAATGATGGCTTAACTATAGATATACTAGCAGTCATTGGGCCACCAGATCTAGTAATTTGAGCACCAGCACTATTAAATATTGCCGTTGCAACAAATACATCAGCATTAATTAATCTATCTTGAAAGGCTGTTGCATTACCAGCAAGTGCTGTAGCGGTCATAACATTTGCGGTTGTTACAAGATTACGAACAGGAGTTATTCCTGGCTGTACTAGGCTTGCAGAGGCTGTAGATGGTACTGCAGAAACAATGGATGAGATAGAAAGTGAAGGCATTGGCAATTCATCTGATGCTGTTAATGGATCAACAACAATTATCTTATTATTCTTATCTGGCATTACTGCATAAAGATTTGTTACTTGTTGTTGAGTAATTGAGTTCTTATCCCAATAGACTTCATCAATAATAAGTTTAGTAGTTGTAGGTTGAACTGGTAGTGCTGTTGATCCAAATGGAGTAATCAAACATCCAACAGATAGTCTTGCACGGTTATTTGCTTCATCATTTGGTCCAGAATCTGCTGTTGCAGCATTTGTAGTTGTTGGCGTAATAGATCCAATATTAACTGTAAATCTAAGAACAGAGTCAACATAAAGTTTAATAGTATTAGTGCTGCCTCCACCATGATTATGATCAATAACAATAAAGTGACGCTGATAATCAAACAAATCTAATGCAGTAGAATCTGTTTCAATAAATGTTCCAGAACCATTATTAAACTGCATATGTAATCTGCCTTGATATTGATAAAGAACTGCATGTTGATTATCCTTGTAACCATTAATGTTCCATAACACTCTTAGCCCCGTTGTTGAATTATCATCTAATGCTCTTTGAAACCAGAATGCTGAATGCCAATCATTTGCACCAGTGCCCCAAGAATCATTCCATTCAGATTCCTTTAAGATAACTCCATCAGTAACATAAGATGAACCTGTTGTTTTAACAGATTTGCCATTTATTCCAAGGTCTGGGTTAACAATTGTTCCGCCAATTGTTGTAGGGGCTACTGAATAATCATTGTCTATTCCGTAATCAAATAAAGCATCTGCTGCATCAAAAGTCACATAGCGATAAGGAGCAACATTTGTTTGAACATACTGATAATAAACATCATTCAAGAAATAAGATTCTGGTCTTTCAGCATATGCAGTTGCTGGTGTTGTATAAATTGTCCATCCCCAATAAACTATGGCGCTTGTTCCTGTTGCTGATGCTGTAAGGGGTGTTGCAGAAACATTAATAACCCGTGACGCTATTACGGTTGGATTTACAATTAACGCAGATGCAGTAATTGGAGCATCTGTAATATTAGAATTGCTTGTAACTAAATAATTATGATCTCCAGATTGTATATCTACAGTAAATGCTGTTGAATTATAAATAAAGTTAGGACTTAATGTATCAATAAACTGATAATGATTGATAATTTGAGAATTTGTTAATTCAGATGAATAAATAGCCAATTCATCAAAATATGAATCTGCTAGATAAGTTAAACTAGCTGCATCTGATCCCATAACAGTATCAGTTAATGTACTAGCTGTCCAAGTTGTAAATGTAACTGTCTGATTAATAACTACAGTTCCATCTATCCAAAGTTGAACAAGTCTTTGATTTGCATTAATTCCAGATTGATAAACATTTACTACAACATGTGACCAGTTTCCAACAGATAATGAAGTAGAATTAATATTACAGTATAAAGATGTAGTTGTTGTAGAAGAATTTTTTAATATAACTTCAATTCTTGCATAATCACCAGTAGGTGGATTGTTACGATTTCTTGTTCCTTGTAATAAATTAATAGATAAAGAATTATCTTTTAAAAGTGAAAAACTTGCTGGAGTAGTTCCAGCATAAGGATCAGTAGGTAATTGATTTGGATTAACCCAAACTTCATAAGCAAAATTTCCATCAGATACTAATGCATCAAATGATTGAGCAGCTGTTGCAGTTGTAAATTCAAAATAACTATTAGCACCAGATCCAGATGAACCTTTCCAAGATTTTCCTTCTGCAATCATATCTAATGGAAAAGGACTTACAACATTAGTTGATAAAGCAGTTCCTTTTGTAAATGTACCAGTTTGATACCCATGATTTACTGGTGAAGAAAGACCATTAGTAATATACAGATATGGATTTAATGCTTTAACTAATGAATAATAATTTGGGGTAACAGATGCAGTTCCACCAGGCATAGTTGATGACGCTGTCATTGGAACCTCAGAAACCCTAGCCTGTGCTAATAATGCAGTTGCTGTCATTTCAGTAGCAGAGAATGATACATTTGTTCCAGCAACTACAGTTATATTATCTCCAATAGTTACTGATGCCGTCAAAACTTCTGTAATAACATTGTTTACGTTTTTATCTGCACCAGCAATAATGTTTTGTGGAATAGCCACTGATGCTAAGAAAGATGTTGTAATTTGTGTAGTATCTGGAGTTACAATAATTATTGTTGGTTGCTGAATCAATGCAGTAGCTGTTGCTGGTGTTTCTGTAATAGTTCTGCTTATTGACAATGTTGGCTGAACCATTAAAGCTGTTGCTGTTCCAGGAATATCTGTTATTGTTTTATTTGTTGATGCTGGAGTAAAAGTATATAAAGATGCAATTTGTGCATCAGTCATTGCATAATCAAATAATAACCATTCATCAAGACTAGTTCCACCAAAACCAGAACCTCTAAATGTATATGTTCCTGTTAATCCAGCACTTGAACTAGTTCCAGCATTTGTTTCAGTTTGAAGTAAAGAACCATTTTGATAAAGTTTTACTGTGGCTCCAGATCTTACATAGGCAATATGAATCCACTGTCCAGTACGCAAATCTCCTGTAATTAAATCAGTATGGGATGTACCGCCATGAACTGTATACCAATATAATTTTCCATCATCTTCTATAGATGCTGTTGATCCTGATTGTACTCTATAAGTGCTTGAAGCACCGCTCCATCCAAATGGACTATTACCAGCATAAGTTCCACCACTTACTTGTCTTTTTATCCAAAATGAAAGTGTGTAGTTTAGATATGCTGGAATTATTGATGTTGCATCAGTAAGACTTATTTGGTTGTCATCCAACATATCAAGATATCCAGTATCTTTTCCTCCAGTTGACTTTCTAGCAGTGCCAGTTGTACCAGTTGTTGCCGCTGATAATGGATTATTTGAAGTTCCAGAATCTGCAATAACTGATGTTGAAGTACCAAGTTCATCAAATTTAAACCAAGTAACTGGTTGAGGAGACAAACTACTTACGTATGATTGATATGCACCCATAAAAAAAGACTACGCCATTGCTGACGTAGCCATTCCTCCTGTCAATACTAATTCTGGGTTAACCCCTGAAAGGCTGTGCCCATTAACAGAAGGAGTTGCTAGAGAGAAGCAGGTCCAAGTTGAGCTAAGCACATTTGCATGTACTACCTTAACTGATACCTTTATGGTAGGCTCAACTATTTGTGCTTTTAAGCTAATAGTAAGTGAACCTGCTTCTACTCTGGCGTTCATTATGCTACTGTAACTCTTACGATACCTGTAGCGTCCCAAGTAATTGTGAAATTACCATTTGATGATGACTGATCTGAACCAAAGTCAACATAACCAATAAGTGGCTTTGTTGCGTTAGTTGCAGGTGAAGCATCATAGATGACTGCATAACGAGCAGTAATTGTAGATGAAGACCAAGTTGTGTCATCAGCATCAAGAACGATTACGTTTGTTGCTGAGTTGTATGCATTGGTCTTGTTAGCAAGAGTGTTTCCACCTGCTGTGTAGCCTGTACCAGAAACTTCATTAGCAACAACATCATCTAGATAGTTGTGTGCATCCTGATCTGGAGTATAGGCATTAGTGAGAAGAGCCACTTTAATAGTGTCTGTATCCCAGTCAATTTCCTTGTTTAGAGCTTGTGATAGGAACTGTCCGTATAGTTTTGATGGCATGTTCTATCCCTCCCCTTACGCTGTCTTCTCAACGATTGCGAATGCGTCTGCATCTGCAACTGCAAATCCACGACGGATGCGAGTCTTTAGGACTACACCATCACGAGCAAATTCTGCATCTCGAGAAACTACTGATTCTACTCCACCACGAACACCATTAATAAGCATCTGACGGTTACCTACAATAAGTAGAGCGTTATCGTTTGCTGCTGGTGATGCGGTTGCTGCTGCAGTTTTTGCTGCACCATATGAAATTACCAATGGATATCCAAATAAAGATCCTGGTGTTCCTGCTAGTGGATCTGGTAGAACTAGGTCATTGTTGCCCTTAATCATTCCACGAATTTCCTTAAGCATCTTTGGGTGAGCCATCCATACTGTGTTGGCTGCATCAAATTTGCTTGAATCTTCAGCAATGCCTAGTGCATTGTTAAGTTGTGCATAAGTTAATGCTCCACCTGTTTGAATTAAGTTTGTTCCTGCTGATCCTGGTGATACTGCACGGTATAGAGATGTAAACGGTTGTCCGTCATCTCCATCGGCTGCTGCATGTACGCCAAGGCAAGCATTATCAAACTTTCGTGCCCATTGAGATGCCCACTCACGCTTATACACTGAAAGTGTATCTACGAGTTGGTCATTTACATCTTCTTCTGAAATATGCATCAATTGTGCATACTTTCTTGCTGTCAATACGATTTCGTCTAAAGTTGGGTTTGATGCAGGAATTTCTGCGCCTTCTGCAACCACTTGTGGTGCGTCTCCAACAAAACGAGGTACTGACTTTGTGCGGGAAGCCATTACTTCACGACGAGCAAAACGCTCTACAGCAGAATTAGCAATTAGGTCCTGGATTACTGTGGACCCTTGCTCTTCTAGAATGTAGCCATTTGCCTCTGTTAAATCTACTCTTGAGATTGGCATTTTATCCTCCTATGGATATTAAAGTTATTAAATTGTAAATTTGAATCGTCTAATTCAATATGATTATAGGGCAAGCGTCCACTTAGTCCCAATAGGTCTATTGTACCATTTAATTCTTATAATTTACCAAGAATTTTTGCAGCTTGTAGCTCAGTTGCTGTATAGCGAGTGCTAACACTTGCTTTTACAGCAGTATCTGCTTGTCCACCAACACGAAGTTTTGGATCAAAGATTTCTGGAAGATCTTCCTGAAGTTGTTTAAATTGATCTTCAAACCCAACAACATCAAAGTTGTCATCAAATTCAAACTTCGTCAAATCCATAAATTTAAGAAGTCTTCGTGGATCTTTTACTCCTTCATCAGAGATTTTCTGCAAAACCTTCTCATGAAGAAGCTTTCCACTAAACTCTGCTATCTTTTGATTGGTGCTATTAAGATCAACTTCAAGTCTTTCTTTTTCTTCCCTGAACTTTTTAGCATCAGACTTTGCACGATCAAGTGCAGCAAGTACTGCCTTTGGATCATTTAAAGTTGTATCTTCAGTTGTTACTTGCTCTTCTGTGTTGTTAGTTTCCAATTTGGCCTCCTGTGGCTTCCATCATTACATTATTTGTGTTTGTATTTTGAGTTAAACTAGTTAATGATTCTTCTGCTGCTGCAATTGCTTTGGCAACTTCTAAATCGTAACCCATTTCAATAAGAACCTGCTCAAGAGATACGCCTACTACACGCTTCTTTACAGCAACTTCCCAGGCATCTAAACTATCAATGCTTTCAATATCTTTCCATCTAACCTGAATATTTGGTTCTATAGAGTTTTCCATCTTTAGGATAAATCTAAACATATCAGCCCAAGTTGAACCAAATGTAATTTGACGATCCTTTACCTTAGCGATTAATGGTGATTCTGCAGTTCTTAGTGACTCACCAGAAGGAATGCTTCCAGTCTTTTCAAAGTAATGAAGAGGTGTGTTTGTAATAGATGCCATTGCACGAACAAAATCTCTAATTGGTTCTGTAAACACCTTGTGATCAGCAGGAGCAAATTCTCCAACCTTGTCAACGCCTTTAAGATACCAAAGTTCTCCTGGACCATTCTTTAGACGACCAATATTTTCTGCTTCTGTTCCTGTTTCATTGAAATCTTCAAATTCAGAAGAATTGCCTGAACCACCAAGAGCATAACGCTGAGGTGCTCCTTGGTAATCAACAGTAATCATGTGAGTTGTCATTAATTTATTAATTGCGTCTTGTGGACCATATGCATCTGTATGTTCTGGTCTTCCGTATTGTTTAGATGTGCGGAAATGGAATACTGGAACTTCTCCCCAAGGATTTTCTACTACTGAAACTGGTACAAATCCGTTAGCAGACACAATATTGATAACTTCTCCAGGCATTGTGTACTTTTCAATGCGATCTGGATAGTACATGTTTAAATGTGATGTTTTCTTTGTGTAATCTAGTGGATCTTCTGACTGCCACAGCTTTGCAGCAAATCTCTTGACTCTTGGATTCTCATCATCATAAACCATTACAGTTGTAAGTGGTGAGTTGTAGTCTACAGTGGTATTTCCGCTAACATCAGTCCAAACAATTGCATAGCAATCACCATAAACTAAAGCACGGCGATGGATTTCGTCAGCATCAATCTGTAAATCGTTCATTTGCCAGATATCGTTAATCTTTGCATTTGCTTCTTCTGTATTTGCTGTTATATTAGCAATTTCTAGACGATTAAGAACTGAATCTACTACAGTTCTAGCAAAGTTGAATCTAAAGTTATTTCTTACGCTTCCTAATACTTGTAGCCAACGGTTATTAGAGAAAACTTCTAAATTAGTTCCATCGTAATAGTCCTCAGCAACTAAATATGTATTTCTTCTATCTACTATTGTATCAATAGCCTTTTTAATATCAGACATTTTGTCTCCTTAAATAATTTATTTGTTTTGTTTCTAGTTTTACTGCTTTGTTATCTAAGAAGTACAAAATACCAGAAACAACGGAATCAAGTACATCCTCATGAGATACTTTTGGAAAGGACCACATTTGTTCTTCCAATACTGGGAAATGTGCAGTGTGTCGCACCTTCCCTTGTTGGTAGAAATTTAAAGCCTTGCCAGCACGAATTTGCTTTGATAGGCTTTGTGATTTGGATCTATATTTGGCAGGTACAGCTTTAAAAACATCTTTCCAGAGGTCCCCACCTTGGTTTACTTCAACATAAAGTACACCAACATCAAATCTGTCTACAAGATAAGCAACTCTTTCTGCTATTTCTGATGGAGACATTTTAACTTGTTCAGCATGGCGTACATAGATGTTGGTTTTACCTAAACTATCTACGCCTCTAGACAATACAGATATTCCTGTATAGTCAGAGATTTTATTTTTTGTTACGGCTGGGTCAATTGATATGATTGTATTACCATAATCTTCTAATTCTTCAATAATAATATCTTCGTTAGTCCAGAAGGTTCCATCTGTGTTAATTGGACGGTTCATATAGTTCTTAGCAAAATCTCTTAGATGGCGTTGGGATTCAAGCCACTCTAGAGGCCACTTTTCAGGCCATACAGATCTTTCTGAGCCATCATCATTAGGCATTATGGCTGGATAGTAATGAACATCAACATTCTGGTCTTTAATCCAATTTAATTCTGGATCATCATAGTTTTCTCCATATTTACGGAACTGATCCATTACTGAGTTAGGCATAGTGGTAGTTCCCACAAAAATCATACGAGCATAGATATTCATAGGAGCAATATCATCAAATACAGTGTTTTTCTGTTGTCCAGCTTGATACTCAGAATAGTTCTTTTCGCCTTTTTCAATATCATCAAGAATGATAAGGTCTGGACGCTGCCCAAATACTTTCTTTCCTAATGAGTTGGTGTCAATGCCGTTAGCATCAAAAATAAAATCGTTAGACTGAATAATACGCCAAGAGTTGGAAGCCATAGCACGACCAGATGAAGTAACGATCTTGGGTTTACATAGCTCAGGATAGTCTTCAATAAGGTATTCATTTGTCTCCAGTTCGTTTTTAAATGACATAAGGTGGGTTTCCGCCTGAGATGCAGCATCTGAAAAGGCTGCGATGAACTTAACATGACCATGAGCAGCAGCCCACATAGGTAAAATAAGGAAGATCCAGGTTGATTTGCCACATTCTCTGGGGGCGATAAAGGCATCTCTATTCTCCTTTGGATTTTTAGGCTTATGGATCCACGATTTTCCATATTCTGCTAAATCAGTGTGAAACTCAGATAATGTTATCTCTCCGTGAGCATTCATTAGGTGATGCGGTAAATATGTCAAAGCAAATAACATAGGGTCATACTTAGTTAGTTCTTTTCTACCTTCAGAAAATGCTAAAAGTTCTATAGGAACATTGTCTAAAATGTCAGTTGCTTTCAACATTCCCCCTAAGTTTATATATCATTTCTATTCTACTAAGTGCTCTGTCTTTTGTAAAGTGGCAAGAATCAAATTTTCCATCAACAGATACTACCGCAAAGCCTTCAGGACATTCATAGGTATCTCTAACAATCTTAAAATTCATTTATTTGCCTTTGCTAAAATTTCATAGATATTGTCTACTCGTTCTTCAATCTTTTCTAATCTTTTACTATTAATCTCAACTTTATCTTTGATGCTAGAGCCACTATTAGGGCGAAGTTCTGCTAAGGTTTTGATCATATATCTCATCATTCCAAAGAAACCTCCTGTGATTCCTAAAATAATTACTCCTAATCCTGATATGACTTCTGGTGTCATTATAAGACAACCTCATATTTGGTTTTGTGGGAGATATTGTTTGCAGACAGCGAAAAAAACAAAAAGAAAAGTTTATTTAGATTGGGTACCCCTCCTATTGCCAAACCTCTGTATGATACCAAACTATTGACCAATTGTCAAACCTTCTTTTATCAAACCTTTATTTTTCATAGCCTCATTACGAGCCTTTGCTTCATTTAGTAGATCAATGATAGCTAGGTCTTGTCCATCCTTTTGTCTATTCTCATTAATAACAGTAGATTTGCCTTCTATCAAATTGATTGTTTGGATAGCCTTATGTACAGCATTTGCTAATTTGTTCAAACCATCACTATCTAATACATCTTGCATCAATGCCTCTACACATCTATCTAATACTGCTTGTGCTGCTATAAGCTTTTCTTTATCAGTATAGAAGTTTC
>Ga0209500_10001882_pt1 | contig 15381 bp, 18 predicted proteins | sample S_140212_EF_Meta_FD_187323 | JGI IMG/M metagenome (GOLD analysis project Ga0209500, IMG submission 187323) | Freshwater microbial communities from Lake Simoncouche, Canada to study carbon cycling - S_140212_EF_MetaG (SPAdes) (version 2) | ecosystem: Environmental > Aquatic > Freshwater > Lake ... | reverse complement strand
AAGGTGGAAAGCGCAAGTTAAGTGGGTACATGAAGTTTGCAAATAAGGTGCGTCCTCAACTGATGAAGGAGAATCCTGGCATGAAGATTCCTGAACTTGGCAAGAAGATTGGCAAGATGTGGGGTGAACTTTCAGATGCTGAGAAGAAGAGCCACGCGTAAAAGCCACCGCGTAGTTTTTTATCTAGTCTTTGAATATAGAATGGAAAGTCAGAAGCCTCAGACGATATTCGCTGGTGGTCGCCGTACACGCAAGAACCGCGGCAATTTGCACGGTGGTGCCAAGATGGCCACGGGCTCCAAGGCCCAGGTGTGGCACGGCACGGCCCGCCACACGTCCGGCGGCCTGACCAAGAAGGACCTTATGCGGCACAAGGGCAAGATCGTGAGCCGCCGCAAGCACGCCGCGGGACTCAAGGCGATCCGCAAACTGCGTAAGTTAGGCTATGTCGCCAAGAAGGGCACGTTCAAGCTTTTCAAGAAGCAATAAAAAGCTAACGAGCATAAGCGAGTTTAAGCTTTTCCGTAAGCAGAAGTAAATAAATTTACGTATTAAGTCTCTATACTGAACTAAATCTTTCAGTTAAGTATAGAATATAATGAATCTGACTGTCATGCTCTTTACAGTAGTTCTGTTCGTTCTCCTGACGCCTGGCGTAGTTACTCGCCTCCCCCCTGCGGGCTCCAAGCTTACGGTTGCGATTGTTCACGGCCTGATCTTTGCCCTGGTCTACCATTTTTCACACAAGATGGTCTTCCGCTACTCAATGGCCTATGAGGGCTTTGAGGGATGCAAGAAGTGCGTAGACAAGAAGTGCATGGATGAGGGCGCCAAGGATGCTGCCTGCTAATCTTCTGAACCTTCAAGTTGCGAAGTGCACCATTTGAGTACTTCACAGACATCTTCAACACCAATTTCAGTACCACGTACTTCAAGCCCAGCCGCATCGTACCATTTAACGGACCGATTCGGACAGACTACTAGACCTGCTTTCTTCTCTCTAAAGTCTTCTAGACTATCGAGTACAGCCATACCCTGTAGTGTAGCCTGTGCAGCAAACCACTCCTTATATTTTAGCGGAGCGAGAATAGGACTCAGAAAAGTATAATAGATATCACGGATGCTCGGTAGCATTCCAGCCATACATACCCAGTGAACTGATTCAAACTTCTTCAAAAGAACACTAGGTATCTCTGAGCCGATCCAGAGTACTGAAATGGGTTTACCAGCATTCTGCAAATAAGAGGCAAAGAGAGAATAATCAACATTGCCTCGGATTCGGATAACAAAATCCCAGTTTTCCTGAAATAATCGTAACCGTTGTCCCGATTTCAAGTCCTCCGTAAGCACAAGACAACGTCGACCGCGAAAGAGAAGTTCTTGTTGCACACGCAGAAAAACCTGAATGGCCTCACTGAGGCCACCCGCTATGAAAAGTCGTTTTGGTTCCGTGGTCCATTCAAATGCCTCCAAGTGGACAGACATTTTTCCTTACTAAAACAGAAGAGTCATTCAATGCTATTTGAACGCGCAACACTAACTACGGTTCTTATTCTGGCGGTCGCAGGCCTTCTACTTGACTTACCGTGGTTGACTATAAGTTCCAAGTGGTCTGGTGATATGATTCGTGATATTCAGGGTTCTGCCTTAGTGCTCAATCCTGTTCCTGCCATAGTTGTCTATCTGGCTCTCGGATTCCTTGCGACAATACCTACAAGTCCTGCAGAGTCATTTGGACTCGGCGCAGCCACGTATGCAGTCTATGATTTTACGAATCTCGCTACGCTGAAAAAATATCAGCCACTGTTTGCACTGGCGGATACATTTTGGGGAGGCGTGCTCTTTACATTATTATTTTATGTGAGGTCCTTCTTCTCAATCTGAACTTCAACGGCGCGAAGTTCAAGTGTCGATTTACGGCGCTTGGCTGCAGACGCAACAATTGAATTTCTACGCGGCTCAGATGCCTTAGAGTCTCTACGCTCAACAACAGCAACAACTGATGCACTGCGCTGAACAGCAGAGGCTCTACGCTCAGCAAGAGCGATTGTTGAGGGTCGGCGCTCAGCAACAGCAGAGACTCTACGCTCAGCAACAGTCGAAGGTCTGCGCTCAGCAACAGCCTGAGTAGGGGGAGGTGATCTCCGTAACATAAGTCCAAGCGCTCCACAGCATACAATCACAATAAGTATTCCAAAGATTGATGAAAATGCGATGGCTGCAATTACACCTTTTGACATTGCAGCATTCTCATAGATAATTGTTACATTCATTGATGGTGATCCGGTTGCAGATGAAGTGGGAGTGATTGAGCCCGTAGGAGTAATTGAACGAGAAGGTGTAACTGAACTAGTTGGTGATGGTGTGGGTGTTATCGATGATGTAAGCGATATAGTCGGTGTTTGACTCGGCGTAGGTGTGGCCGTTAATGTACTTGTCTCCGTTGTTGAACTACTTGCCGATGCACTCGAAGAGCCACTTCCACTTGGAGAAGCGACTGGACTTAGAGATACACTTGCTGACCCACTTCCACTTGGAGAAGCGACTGGACTTAGAGATACACTTGCTGACCCACTTGCGCTTGGAGTAGCGACTGGACTTAGAGATACACTTGCTGAACCACTTGCACTAATGCTCGCAAGTGCACTCAAGGAAGCAGTTGCCGAGCCATTTGCGCTGATACTTGCAAAAGCACTCCTCGTAGCAGATCCTGTAAGGGATGCCGTGCTTGTTGTGCTCGGTGTAGCCGCAACAGGTATGAGTGCAATGTGGTAACTCATATGAGCACAATTACAGCCAAAATTTGGCTGACCAGTGAGTTCAACACTATTTACATAGGTTCCAATATAGGTGATTCTCTGAGTTCCCATGCCATAGTTGACAATGTTATTCCAGATTGTTCCACCATTAACAGCAAGATTCATTTGAACACCATTTCCACAGTTCTCAAGGGCCTGAAGTGTAACTATAATCTTCATATAGAAGGCAACAGGATATGGATTCGTCCAGAGAATACTCGGTTTTACAGAACTACAACTTGGTGTATTGCAGTTCATTCCGTCGTTGGGCATAAGTTCATAATTGCTGACCCATCCATTACAGGAAGGATTATAGAGCCACGCTTGTTGAATCGTACCATCTGAAGGAAGTCCATATCGACCCGCAAGATTATAGTTAGGATATCCATTTCCAGTATAGAATCCATAGGTCCAGCCGTTATTTCCCTGTACACCATTAAAGTCTGTAATTGAATCAAAATAGTAAGCAGGTACATTAGAAGGTGTGGGAGAATTACTAGGTGTTCCTGTTCGTGTTGCGCTTGGAGTATTTGTTGCACTTGCTGATGCAGTCGCTGTTGCCGTGCCTACAGGTGCAGCCGGGCCAAGTTGGCAATAGATTGCGACCGTTGTTGAAAACTGACCAGGATTAATCGTGCATCCATAACCGGGTCCTTTAAGATAGCATGTGTCGGAGTTCGCAATATCCCATGAAGCCATGGTGTTACAGATGGCAGCAGAATTGGCGGTGATATATGCACAATCAGGAATACCGAGTCCTGCAGGAGGAGAATTTGTATTTCCCTGAACAACCGAAGCGAAGGATGTACAACTCTGCGCGGCCGCCATGGCGACTAAAGAAAAAATGGAAAGTAAACGTACCATCATTTTTCTACTGGGTTCATTTATTTTCCCGTTGAGCCAAAGCCACCCTCACCGCGTGCCGTTTCAGGTAGGCTGTCAACAAGTACAACCTCCTTAATCCAGCCAAGGTCAGGTGCAACAATCTGAAAGAGGCGGGTACCCTCATCGACCTTCGTCTGTGACTGTATCATGAAATTCTTTACAGGAGCCTTAATGGGACCACGGTACGACTTATCGATAATTCCTTCAGAGTTTGCCATAAAGAGGTTCGTCTTACAGATACTTGAGCGTGGTACAAGACGGTAGTGAACCTCCTCTTCTACTTGAAGTCCATGTGTATAATGAGTTGACGCATGTGGCGTAGATGGCTCTGCGCTTAGAATGCGTAGCATCCGTGCTCGGACGCCCTGATTTAGAAAGACAACCGAGTGGCTATATGCAGGTACCTCTGCGGTTTCACAATAGAGATCATATCCAGCATTCTCATCACTGCGATTCTTATCAGCCTTGTAGTACTTTGATGCCCAAGGTTCTACAAGAAGTTCTAGACGATAATGCATATTTCTATAAATAGTATAGCCATAATTATGCCTCAAATTTTACGATAGGCCATCAACCACCTTCATCACCTCCTGAGAAGAGGGTGTCCAATACGATTCAGTAGCCTCCTGATTCACACGCCATGCTTGGGCCATTGAATCCCAGCACGCTTCGGTCCGTGCATTATATTCATCAAGTGACATTGAATAGATTTTCTGCCGCAGTTTTTCAGGTGTAGTATAGTCCTCTAGATCGATAAAGGATTCACGAGGAAATGTTTGATACACTGTATTATTATTCCGATAGATGGGTAGTGTATTTGTAAAAATCGGGTCCCAGAGTTTTTCACTGATGTAATACGGTTGTATACAATTCTCAAGAGCAAGATTGTAGTCGTATTTACTTAAAATACCAGGTTTCGTCGCCTGCCAATCGGAGTGAGATCCTTTTGAGATAGAATCAGGCCATCCCTTTCCGTAAATATCACAGTAGTCCCTACAATTAAATGTAAAGTTTGCTCGCGCCTCAGTATCTTTTGCGTAAGATCTAGGATAACTCATGAGGGCAACCATTTTGATAAGAGAATCCTTACAACGATACACTTCGCGATGTAGTGGTTTGAGTGGCAAACTAGGATGTTGCTGAAAGAGAAAGATTCCATTATTGAAAAGAGCATTTTGATTCCAGAGATTAAAAATATGCATAGGGATGCCGTAGAGATTGAGTTTTTTGCTTGTATGCGTTGAAAAATACGGCTCCATTGTCCAGAGAATACACGCTTTTGGCATGGGGCGACGATTCTGAATTCTGTGTTCAAGTGCCTGTTTCAATGTAAATTCATTATTTGAAACAAGTACATTTGCCTCAGTATGACTCTTTACAAAGGTGAGTTGCGCTGGCAAGGGTGATTCATCTGGATCCCAAACTGTATGTTTCGTTTTACAGAGAACATGGAACTTCAAGCCGCTCATCTACCTCTATTATAAAAAATCGTGTTTAGTTTATACCGTTTATATAAAGATCGAAAACCATACAGCGAACGGAGCCGCCCGATTTTTTAAATTCACTTGTATCCACTTCATGAATTTCTTTAGCAGTAATCTTTTCAATTCTCTCTTTCAACCCTACTTCTTGCAACTTATGTGTAACAAGCCTTTTTCCATCTACAATCGCATTCAAACAAAAGGAATCAAGTGTATCTAGAACAGTCACATTTTCGGCACCCAGAAACCTCTTTATTTTGCCGATACTCTTGACACTAAATGCTTTTTTATGTAGAATACACTTAGTATCATCATATTCAAGCATAGAAACATCTAAATGATAGTAATCAAACGACTCAATAGGTACAACAAGTAGTTCAGGTGGTTGGAGGCCTTCTGCAATATAGATTCGACTAATGAGTTTCTCCATAATTTGAAATGTCTTTTCCGTCGACCTATATCCATAGCCGCAAATCGCTTTTGTTCCTCCATGAAACCATTTGAGTTCAGCTTGTCCTTCAAAAGGCGCATCCTGTGAGCCAGGAAAATGTATAGTCTTCACATCAAGCGCATGAAAAAGCGCTTTTAAATACGGAAGTTCACGCTTTCTTTGCGGATATTTCATATAAGGGAGAATCACTAATGGGCATGAAAGACGAGGCAGTGATAATCCTGCGCTTGCAATAAATACAATATCAGGAATGGATGGATTAGGTTCAACTTTCACCGGTAATAACGCAGGTAATTCTCTAAGAAGTCCATCATGCTGTCTCTTTGCAGTTGCTTTATCAATTGGTGAATGATCACAATACGGATTTTGATTATCCTGTGATTTTTGAATTGAGAAGGTGTTCGGATCTATTGCTATACGCAACATCTACAGATAAGTCAGAGATTATAGATGCGGTGCTTGGCGTTTAAGAAAACGAACCTGTATTTTTTTGGGGTTAAAAAACTCTTTGAATACAGCAATTGCATCACGAGGACTAAATGATTTACAGGAGAATATATCTAAATAAATATCATTTGTCTCCTCCACAAAATGCGCGGTGATATTGGATGTCTCAATAAGTTGAACGAGAGAAAATCCCTTTTTATTTCCTTCACCAAAATTTTGTATCAGCGGTTTACCGTACGCAACCATATCAATCTCTTTTACAAGTGTTTTGCTAAAGTCGGCAATTATCTTTTTTGACCGTAGTGCTTCAGGAGTACATCCAGCCGCCTCTACAATTAAATGATAGCCCCAGTATTTTTTGAGTTTTCGTGTTTGACCCATCTCTACTAAATAAAAGGATTATACGCCCACTGTAAAAGTGCCTGTCGCTGCACAGGCCGACACGTAAGGTCGCCAGGTGTACAATTTGCCCGTATCTGACCCGCATGACGAGTAAAAGCCCGCCAACGCTTCATTTGAATCTCATCAAGTTCAGGAAGTCGTCGACCCATCCAGTAGCGACAATACCATTGAAACCAACCACGTTCATCCGGATTTTTTGTTGGGCTACTCAGCACCCCAAAGCGTTTATCTTTTCCACCACCAGGCACCCAACCCGCTTTGCGCCAAGCATTCAGAGGTTGTCGCGACCCCACACCAAAGGCATTGACCGAAACATCTGCACCTTCGGGACGAAGTTTATCGAGTGCAATCGCACCTGCGTACCATTCGGAAGGAAATTCACCGATACAGTCATTGAGATACTTTCCTTCAAAGACTCCCGCTGCCAACATCTCTCCAGGTGTTGCATAGGGCTTGAAGGCCAGTTCAGTTCCAGGAGCCTCACTCAGAACATATGAATATCCCTTAACCATTTTATTGTTTACATGAATTGTATCACCTTTTTTGAAATCCGCGAGTGGGCGACCCTTTTGCTTCAGATGTATGAGCATCTCATCTACACTCATTTCCTATCCTCTCTGTTTTTTATTTATAGGATGAAGTAATCTTAAAAAGTACTATTCTTCTATAGTAGATGTCGGAAAGCCTGTTCATATTCTGTTTAGTAATCTTTACAGTAACTGTGTATTTTCTAACACTCTATCCCCCTCCAAAACCCACGCCATTACATATTGAAAAGACGTATGTAATTAATCTAGAATCCTCTACGGATAGATTAGCCAAATTCAAAAAACAAATTGAGCCGTTTAATATACCGTTTGAGCGTTGGAATGCGGTAAATGGAAGAGAGATTCCCAAAAAACAATTTCGTGAAATGGGCGTGGCTCATTGGGCACTTCAAGATTTTACGAAGAAGCGTCAGGGTGAACTTGGTGCACTTTTTTCACATTTATTACTTTGGAAGTATATCGCAAAACAAGACTATTCATCAAATGCAGGTGTTTTGATTTTCGAAGATGATATAATCCTTTCTCCCAAATTTAATGAATATCTAGAACAAACTCTGCAGAAAATTCCAAATGATTGGGACATGATTGTTCTCGGGTATGGCCATGAAAAATACTTTGCTGAACCCGAAGGAGATATTCGGAAAATTAAACGATTTACGGGATGTTATGCATATATTGTAAACCCAGCATCTCTTGGAAAAATTATGCCGTATTTTTCACTGCCTGGGGAGCCCGTTGATACAATTTTAGAAGATTTAACTTCACGTTCACTCGTAACAATTTATGGGCCTTATAATCGAATCGTTGAAACAGGGAATGAAAAAAGTACAATTGTACCCTAAATTTGATATCACCCTCACAATAGAATAAACTATAAAATGCAATATAGTCATCCAGAGCATCCGATAAGCCCCGAAGGCAAGCAGTTTCTTGCCTCTCTTACACAGGAGCAGCGCAACCTACAAATTCTCGCACAGAAGATGCTTGGCTCTTCTTATTTCATTGAGAAGACCCATGGATTTAAGGTGTGGTTAGCCGTGAATGCGGCGTCACTTGCGGCGAAAGTCTCGGACCCAAAGCCTTCCGCAAAAAAGGAGTAGAAGCAGGATGAATATAAACCCCAATCCAAACTATCAAATTGGACCCCTTGTGAATGGTAGAAATGTAACACAACTTGATCCAACGGCCCTGCTAACACGCGGTTCAGGTGCTGCAAATATTAAGGTTCCTGCTCGCAGTGAACGCGTGATTCGTGTTGAAATTAACAGCAATGATCGTGACTTTGCGAAGTATCCGAATCCGGCAGAGTTTCAATGGGTTGCACCCTTTCCGATTCAAGGTATCAAATCAATGAAAATTGTGGGTGGAACCGTTCCTGTTCCCATCTATACGATTGATGTACCCTACAATTCATTTTCGTTTGATACAGGTGCTGGTGTAAAGACAGTCACCTTTCCTCCTGGACTCTATACACCACTTTTTATTAGTCAAGTTCTTGCTCCACTTCTTAATGCAGCAGATGGAACAAATACATATACAGTGAGTGTTGACAAAGTTACACAACTCTTATCAGTCAAATCAAACGGAACCAATAACTTTGGATTTTTATTTGGTCCTGGTGCAAATGATGCATTTCGTAATACATTCAATCCAGGTCTCTCTGCAAAGAATAATCCAGCCTACATGCTCGGATTTGATTTAAATGCATCTTCCTATGCAAATCCTGTAACTCACATATTGACTGGGCCCTATCCTGTAAATGTAAACCCGATACAACGCATCTATGTCTACATGAATTACGGAACAACCATTGATTTTCGTGGAATCTATCTTGGAGGGGGTCGACCGAATCCAACGGCAATTCTCTATTGCACAGACCAAGATTCTGTCTCCTATTTCACAAAAGCCCTTAATAAGGATACATATGATGCAATTATTGCTCACGGTAACATTATTCCAAGAGTAAATGTGTTTAATATTCGTCTCGAAGATGAATTTGAAAATGTTCTGAATGTGAATAATCGTTCTGTGAGTTTTCTCATAGAGATGACCGTTGTTGAGACTTAATGAACAATCTTTAAAAGACAACTTCCATAGTCACGCGCAATCTCTGAAAAACTCGAGTTTGCACTACCCAGCACTTTGAATGCGCGTGCTAAAACAAAAAAGGATGCAGTCGCTTCAATCATTCCTGCTTCTGTATGGCGTTGGCGAATACGCTCAGGAATACGCATCCGCTCACCAAAGCACTCATAGAGTTCAAGGAGTAGCATTGTATCATCGGATATAAGTGTAAAGTCTCCATCGCCCTCTTCTGTAATTGCACTCTTAAATATCCAGAGCGGTGAAAGCCGCCGCGCCTTTTCATTATCCGTACCACGAATGTGAATCACATTGCCACATAGAAGGCCCTGTGATTTCCATTGCGAATAGACATCTTCTACAGCAGCACTCGGCTGTAATGCTCGCAAATAGCCGAGCCATTTGATGTTTGAGACTCCATCTGTACGAGACCAGAAGCAGCCGTGTGACTTAATATGGACTGCGTCTAGATTCTCCTTTCCTTCAAAAAATCTGCTCGCATCCTCTGGACTGAGTACCTGCGTGGGAACTTCAGACGACATAGTATCTCTTATTTCAATCCAGTCAGGTAGGCGTGAGCCGTTAAATAAAATTGAAAATCCCGCCGCGCATTCAGGTTTAACAGGCCACCAAATCACGAGTCTCCGGCAGAGCTTCTCTGCCCAACAGATTCCTGATATCATTGCACGGATTCGATTACCGAGTCCAGCATTCAGTTCCAAGTAAAGAGTTTTCATCCTACTCGTACTTCGTACGCGTGGCTTAAGCGCTGAATAATATAATACCTTATTACATCACAACACTGGAGAAATTACGGCAACTCGTTTCTCGTTTCGGCTCAGCCGGTGACGCATTCTATGTCGCATCGAAACCCCGTCTTAATGCAAATATTACGGCGTGGTCCACTCATCTTCCGCAGGTTCGTCCCTTCTACGCTGTGAAATGCAACCCTGATCCAATGCTCATGAAATGGCTCAAACAGGCTGGTGTGGGCTTTGATTGTGCCAGTGGTATGGAACTTGAAAAGGCAGCGGCCCTCTTTGACACGCCAAGTGCCTTTGCGGCCTCGACTGTATTTGCTAATCCGTGCAAGCCTCCCAGAGATTTGGCCACCGCCATGCGTCTCCAATCAGGTCCGACCGTGGTTGATTCGGTTGAAGAAGTTCAGAAACTCGCTGCCATCAACTGGAAGCAAGGTTCTCTGATTCGAATTGCAGTGGATGATCAAGGTTCAAAGATGCCCTTCTCCAAGAAGTTTGGAGCCGCAGTAAAGGATATACCTGCCATTCAGACAATTGCACGGTCTCTGGGTCAAGAGATTAAAGGTATCTCCTTTCACGTAGGGTCGGGTTGTCAGGATTTGACACAATACTCCAGGGCAATTCAATTAGCACTTCTCTCCCTTGCACCTTCAAAGGGTCCTAAAATTGTGGACCTTGGTGGCGGATTTGAAACTGAGACCTTTCATAAGGCAGCAAAGTGTATTCAAGAGTCAATCAAGGCTGTACCATCCACCATACCAATTCAGTGGATTGCAGAACCTGGTCGTTTCATGGCAAGTGATTTTCAGGACCTCTTTGTACCTGTGATTGGAAAGAAGGCAGGGTCAAATGGCTGGCGGTATACAATTGATGAGAGTCTCTATGGACAGTTCTCGTGTATTCCTTTCGACAGAGCCACTCCTAAGTGGCTACGCATTCAGAATGAAGGGGAAATTACTGCAAGGAAATCAAACCGTAAGAGAATGCCTGGAGTCTTATTTGGACGGACATGTGATAGTGTAGACATGATTGCACAAAGTGATGATATGGAAGAACTTGAAGTCGGTGACTGGCTCTGGTTTCCAAAAATGGGAGCCTATACGAGTGTAACAGCCACTGAATTCAATGGATTTCCCAAACCAAAAGTTATTTATACAGAAGAAAGCCAGCCTCATCCCATGTTCATGGGATTCGAGCCATGGCCTACAAAGATAAAAACAGTGAGCCATGTGCTCGCTCCGCAAAACTAAGAATACTATAGATGGCGTGCCCTGCGGAAGCGCCTATTTTTTGTGGACATGAGACCGTATCACGAGGTCTTTGTGTTAAAGAAGCTGCCGCTTGTAACTCACGCGCCCCTGAGCCAAGAGCAGTTCCGAAGACACCTGAAAATGAAAAAGGCAAGAAATACTCCTATGTAGAAACTCATTTGGGTCGTCATTGCTATTTTACAAAGGAGACACTCAAGGTCGATTATGATATGAGTTTTTCCGATGGTGAAGCAGTACCGGCATCTTTTTCATGCCTTACCTACAATATCTGGGGTCTTGCTCGCAAAGAAGAGCAAGCACATCTATTTACACTTCGGCAGCCGCTTTTGGAAAAGACAATCCGCGAATCAGGCGCTGACATCTTATGTCTACAGGAAATGAGTGAATTTTCATATGGACGACTCGCTACGCTTATCGGTGAATATAAGTTTGCGAGTGAGATTCCTTATCCTGCGAATCATCAATCTAATCGTAATCGTGCAGTGGATACTTATTTTTTATCAAAATATAAGCCATCACGCATAACTCTCTACGCTCTTCCTGGAGTTCTTGGGTATTCAAATTGTGTTTTAGTTATTGAGTATTCAAATCTAGTTATATTCAATCTTTACAATCAAGCAGGAAGTCGCAGTAGTCCTGGTCAAGAACTTAAATGGATACATTATTCTCGCTGTCGCTATGATATTCTAGAAACAATCTATGATATGATTAAAGATTCCTACGTCGAAAAAAATTGTATTATTTGCGGTGATTTTAATTTTCATTTAGATGGCGAAATCAAGGACTGGCCTGAACTTGCCATGATTGAGCGTTTTAAAGCGGATGGGTTTATTGATACATTTCGCCAAGTGAATCCTAAAGATGCTGGCTTTACAGAAGATACTGACTTCAATGCAATGAGATGGAATCAAAAACTGATTGAAAAACACTATCGATATGATGGAATTCTTTTTAAAGGTGCTTGGAAGCCTACTGGCTCAGTCCTTATTGGACGAGATACAGAATGTCTAAGCTCTGAAGATTCAGAATGGTTTATTAAAAATATGTCAGAAGTAAAAGAGTCAAATCTTGATCATCTATGGTATTGTGAAGATAAACGAATTCCTATAAATGCTTCAGACCATTTTGGAGTGCTTACTACATTTACGCAAGGTGGCGGGCGGCGATTCAAAAAATCACGTAAACACAAAAAACAACAAAAACGTAGACGGAGTACAAAGCGTAAAATTTGATGACCTAAACTTTAAGTTTTTTACATCAAAAGAATGACGACCATGGTACCCATTGGAAATGCCGGCTTTGTTGAATTGCTTGAGACCTTTGGTTCAGACCTTACTGTAGTCAATGCTGCGCGTGTCTCCTTTGCAAAGGAGTCGCTTGACTTTAACGATAAGGATGCTGGACTCATCAAGTATCTTGCAAAGCACAATCACGTGAGTCCATTCTTTCATCCGCAGATTCGGATGCGCATTAAGATGCCCATCTTCCTCGCACGTGAATGGTATCGCCACACGGTCGGCTTTGCTCGGAATGAAGTGAGTCGTCGTTATGTAGATGATGAGCCTGAATTCTTTATTCCTGAAATCTGTCGCGAGCGCGATCCGAAACTCAAGCAGGGATCAAAGGCCGAGGAGGTAAAGGATAACTTTCTCTGCATTCAGGCAATGAAGGAAGCCACTACGAAGTGTCATCACATCTACAAGGCACTGCTTGAACAGGGTGTGTGTCCAGAGCAGGCGCGTATGGTTCTACCACAGTCAATGTATACTGAGTTTATTGAGACTGCAAGTCTAGCAGCCTATGCTCGCCTCTGTAATCTGCGTCGTGATCCTGGTGCACAGAAGGAGATTCGTGAGTATGCTGACGCAGTGGTTTCACTGCTTGAGCCGAAGTTTCCAGTGAGTTGGGTTGCACTCTGCAAAACGGAGTAAAGTGCGTTTCCAAAAATTTGATTTTTTTGCCTGTGCTAAAAATCAGTAGAAAAATGTCAATCTATCAGTCCACGTGTGAGCGATTCATCTGTAGCCCTATTGCATCAGGCCTTACTGCTATTCTATCTGTAGCATACTTTGTTAGCAACCCTAGTTTCTCTTCTCTCTTTCTGAGTGCAGTTGTGGTAAGGTGTGTAGACCTACTTCAGAAGAGACTTCTAAAGTACGATCTTGAGCGATTCAAGAATTTCCCCCGCCCTGTAGTTGAGCAGGAAGAGCAGGAGGAGCAGGAAGAGCAGGAGGATGAGCAGGAGGAGCAGGATGAGCAGGATGAGCAGCAGGATGAGGAGCCTGAGGCTAATAATGAGGATGAAGAGGATGAAGAGTATATCCCTTCTCACAAGCCTAACCTGAAGCGCCGCACATACAATCTGCGGAATCGCATGGATTAGGACGAACCAAAAATTTGATTCGCTGCTGCCCACCTAAAAAATAGTCGTGAAGGAAGTATGGAAGAGAGACAAGGCTTCTCACAGCAATCCTCTAAATATAATTTTAGAAGCCTGCTTATCTCTCTTATTTACTTACTTTACTAAGGCTTCTCACAGCAACTCTCTAATATCTTTAAAGAAGCCTGCGCTCAAACACAGTAGATTACAAAAAGACACACCAAACACATTTAAATTATATACTATAATTTTACATTGCGATGATAAAATTTTATATATTCTTTGAATTAAGTCGTTCCTGCACTAAGTAGCCAGTTTAAGAATCCACACAGCAACTCTCTTGAAATATTGTTATATACCCTAGGATTCTGGGCTACACACAGCAACTCACATTATATCACATTATCTCACCTTTTTGGCTCACCTTTGGCGCTATAGTCTAGTGGTCAGGACAGGAGGCTTTGAACTCGCAAAGTACTACTTTGCTCGTTAGTGACCTCTTAACGCAGGTTCGATCCCTGCTAGTGCCTCAAGAGTTGATTGTCTCTTTCAAAAAACAGTCATGCACTAGGATGTCCGAGTTGGTTAAGGAGACAGGCTTAAGATCTGTTGACGCGAGTCGCATGGGTTCGAATCCCATTCCTAGTAAAGAGTTTCCTAATTCTCCAAAAATTAGGTGGTGACAACACGATCCGTTTTCTGTTTTCGTCAAACAGACTATCCGATATAGTCTAGCGGTCAGGATAGGGCTCTTTCACAGCCTTGACCCGGGTTCGACTCCCGGTATCGGAATTAAGTTGGTGACTCTTTAAAAGTTACATACTACGCTCATAATTCATTATTATGAGTGTCACTACGCTCATAATTCAGTGGTAGAATGCTACACTTCCAATGTAGATACGCGTGTTCGATTCCCGCTGGGCGTAAACAGTTTGGTTCTTCTGTCAAAAGAACCTGGTGGAGGAGAACAATCTTCTTATTATACCGGTTTAGCTCAGTCGGTAGAGCGTGGGCCTTTTAGCAGAGAATGACAGCCCAATGTCGCGGGTTCGAGCCCCGCAATCGGTATCTTGCATATTTTTTATGAAACCAATGTTTGAGTTCATAAAAATTTGAAGTTTGTTTCCTATTAACAAAAAGGTATCAAAAATGGCCCAGCGTATTCATGCATCGATTGTACACAAATCTATCGAACTCTCTGTTCCCTATGATGAATATTGTATTGTGAACGCATTTAACACATTCTATGCTAGTCTTCCCGTTCAAGGAGACAGCGCATGGGGTATTGAATATTACAAACAGGAACGCTATATGACTGCCGAACTAATCTTTCAATGTCTTTCCATATTTACACAGAATTTTCAAGATCGCGAGGCAATTAAGGATCGCATGATTGGAAATATCTCTGTTCTTGCTAAAATTCCCTTTGATGAGGTTGAGGAGTTGGCTAAGATTCACTTCAAGTAAATTAAAAATAATTTTTTATTGTGTATTTACTCGATAAGCATGGGATATGTGCGACCGTGACAGAACTTTGCAATTGTCTCCATCTTGTCAAATCCAATGTGACCCGTGCCCATGTAGGCGTGACGGTCAACACAGGAACCACATGGTGTAGCCGAATCATTGTAATGAATCAGTTTGACCATGCCAGTCTCTGAAGTTGCAAGTTTCTGAATATACTCAATTGGTTCAGAGCCGCACGCAAACACATGGCAAGTATCAATACAGATACGAATACGAGAATCTGCAAAGTCGCGCACAAACTCTACGAACTCTTCGTACTTGGTTAGGGTCTCTGTGCCTTGACCTGCAGGAGTCTCTAGGAGAATAGGACACTCTGAACTTGCATGCTCCATCGCGGCAAGCAGATTC
>Ga0209500_10001878_pt1 | contig 15393 bp, 23 predicted proteins | sample S_140212_EF_Meta_FD_187323 | JGI IMG/M metagenome (GOLD analysis project Ga0209500, IMG submission 187323) | Freshwater microbial communities from Lake Simoncouche, Canada to study carbon cycling - S_140212_EF_MetaG (SPAdes) (version 2) | ecosystem: Environmental > Aquatic > Freshwater > Lake ... | reverse complement strand
GTGGATGTTTTGTCTGTAAAAGAAGTTTTGTTGCGGTTTTGTATTCGAGTGGCGGTTTTGCGGTTGACGTATTCGGCTCCGCGTTTGGCATTGCAAGCGGCGCAAGCACCAACTATGGCTGATCGGTCGTAGGGGTCTCCGCCTGCGTCTAACTCAATGACGTGGTCGGCTTGTGTTGAGGGCTTTCGCCTGCACCAGTGGCAGACGGGTTCGTCTTGGATGACTTGGGCCCGTAGTTCTTTCCATCGTTTGGTTCCGTAGACAGGGTTGCCGCTCATGAGTAGAGCATAGGTCAAGGTCAAGTGATACTGACGCCCAAGCGGAAGGGCACCGCTCGGTTGTCGTCGGTTGTCATGGGTTGCGCGTGTGGTTTGTGTCCCCCACTATTTAGGGCAAGTAGCCCATGGGAGCCTGTCTATTTGTTTTCGGTGGACAACCATTCGCAATGTACGTTTGAACGCTGATCGGTCACTAGGCGTGACCGTCTACCCTCGTTACCGAGTGTTCCCACAGTGAGGTTCAGTGTCTCACAAGGGCTAGTGAACGCCTCTGTGCGCTCTGATGGTGTCAGTTGTGAAGGGAGACTAGACGCGCTCAACCGGTCAGATCAAGCAGGGTCAGTTGTTCAGGACGGTTTTGTCTATAACGGTTCTGTTTGTAACCAGTTAACACACCGCTTTTTCGTTGAGCGTGTGTCCTAACACGATGACAATTAGCGCAAACCAAATCACATTTGTCCATTTCAAACAGCAATTGTTCAATGGTCCACTGGTGCAACATTTCACTAATAGATTTTGTTTTATGATCAGGATCACGATGGTCATAATCAAATACGAAAGTGTTGTCGCGATGCACTTTTTTAAGACAATCCATGCACTCAATTCGAGCAACCTTTTGGTTAATTAGCCATTGCTTGCGATCCTCTTTGCAAATTGAGGGAGCCTGACGAGGGGCTCGTGGCCGAGAACCATTTCTTGCTCTTGACCACGCCGCATTTGCATCTCTACAAAGTTGACAACTTTCTTTACGCCTTAAATGGTAATTGTATTTTGTTTTAGTTCCACAAGGTTGACTACAACCAACAGGACGGCCTGTACCGTGTCCGCCTTTACTTCCTGATCCTGGTCCGCCCATTATTTATTCCCTCCTGCTAATCGGGTTGATATTTTGTCTAGGTCTTTGGGTCGCCAGACGTGGACCTCTTGCCCTGCGTCCTCCAATGTGTTAATCCATTCCCATTGCGTATTACTTACCTCGTTCTTACCTACTTTTAATTCGACATAAATACATCCACGAGTTGGGTGGACCATGACTAAATCGGGAAACCCTTGGTCGCCTGTGTTGGGTGTGATCCATTTGCCCGGTCGGATCTGTGCGGGCTGGGTGTGCATAACTTTCCAGCGGTGCAACTTAGCCAATGTTATAACGGCTTTTTGAAACTCTGCTTCAGATGGGTCGCTCATAGTTCCAACTCCTCAAAATGCTCAATGGTCCCGTGTTCATAACGATGCTGGAAACAGTTAAGACAGATAGGACCTTTGCCTGTCACAAACCATGCGATCATTACTTCGTTTTGGCAATGAACAGTTTTATGACAGTCAATGCACTTAAGAATGATTTCTCCAAGTAGCGGATGGTCATCGGGCAACGAGTCGTTGAAATAAACCAGCGTTGGTTCAGCCACCGTTCATCAGCCTGTCTATCAGTTCAGACGCTTCACGCTTGGTGGCTGGGACTGCGCCTTCCCAGTTCTTGGCTCGAAGCATCGCCAGTTGTTTAGGTGTTGGCGGTTCGCTGGATGAGCCGAGCGACTGGGTGCGTGCGGGAGCTGCGTTAGTTGTGGTTTGGGGTTGTTCGCCTTGGCGGTACACCTTGACCATTTCCTCAAGTGACGCGCGTTTCTTAGAGCCCTGATACTGGTAGTTCGCAAGGGCCCGACCGATGGCACTTGTCTCACAGTTCTCAATAGCACTGGTTTTGTTGACCATTGACGAACCGCGGACTTCCTCAGCGAACCCTGTAGTGGTCGGGACTGTGTGCGATATGTCAGCCCACAAAGTTGCTTTCATAACGATTCGAGTGCCGTCATCGGTAATGATCTCAGTGTTGATTCGTCCTAGTGGGCAGTCTTTCCAAAACAGGGGGAGTCGTTCTGCTACTTCGGCGTAGTCGGCGGGATTAAAACTCATGATTCCATGTCCTTAATGTGTCGGCGTTGTTCGGGCGTTGCGTTCAGATCGGCTCGGACTGCTCTAGCCACAGACACACATCTAGTCACTTCCTCCAAAGTAAAACCGAAAAAGTCGCCTTCCTCAGCACACAAGAAACAGATACCGCGCAACTCGGTTCGTAAACGCATATCGAGTGTCGTGTATTCGTGATCGCAGATCGCACAGTTCACTTGAACCCGCCCAGACGCATAGCCACGATGACGTCTTGACTGCCTTTAGTCAGATTTGACAGGTATAGACCGTTTTCCTCAGCAGTGTAAGCCAACTCCATCATGGCTTTCCTAAGCATCGCCACGTCCTCTCTGAGGCGTCCGATCTCCCAAGTTGCTGCCTTCATCGCAATGTCCGCTTTAGTAATCATTGCGGTCATTTCTTGGATTTGTTCCATCATTGTCGGGGCTCCTTAATCTGTCGGTATTTGCCGTCACGGTACACCAGCGGTGTGGCAGGGATCAATTGACTGCGTTCTTTCCATGTCAGACCACCCCAAATTCCGTAGCACTCAAGTTGTGTTGTGGAGTATTTGAGGGACTCGGCGAGACATTCGGGTCGGACTATGCACGTCGCACAAACGGCTTTTGCTTCACCTATTTTTTTGCGTGAGTACCGTTCACCCGGTTCAAAGATAAACATTGTCAAGTCCATGCCTCGACATGCGGCGTGATCCCACCAGCGGGTTAGCACAGGGACCACGGTTTCCATCCACACCCACCTGTCTCGGCAATGTCTGAGTAAAGCAGGAAAGCAAAACGCAGGTTCAGGGTCGGGTCACTCATGGATTCCTCCATAGGCATATTGAACAGTTGCTCAACATATTTGCGGTGGATTTGGTTGATTTGTGCAACACCGTGGTCATGGCCGTTGAATCGAGGATGCGTGTAACTGACGTTTTGGCAGCGCGTTTCTTTCCAAAGTAACTGACCCAATTTTTCTAGGATCGCTGGGTCGTTGGGCCAGCCGACCGAGATCGCTGTCGGGAACCATTCTTGGCAGTGAACTTCGGCGGGCACAGGGACGACGGTAGTTGACGGTTGGGTTGTGGTGGTGGTAGTGGTCGTTGAGGTTGTCGTCGTTGTTAACTCCTCAGCGCGGTCCTTTAGTTGTTCAGGTGTCAACATGCCGAGGGTAATCGTTTGGGGCACAGACGGGATTGTGGTGGGCTCTGCGTTGCCCTGAACGCCTGTGATCGCCCACAGTGCGCACAGTCCATAGGTGCCGAGTGCTAAAAGTGCTAGTCGTTTAAGGTTCATTTAATAGTCCTCTGATAGGTCCGCAACGGATTTGCGTGTACTGAAAAAGCCGTTTAACTGCGGGTTGGTTTGCATGATTTCTCGCGCAAAGAAAGCGCGGTAGTTGTTGTTGAACTTAAAGTCGGATGACGGGTCGTTGGTGAGTGCGTACTCGTAACGCAGGACTTCAATAAGAGCTGCGATGCCGTAATGGGAATATCCGCGGTTTTGTAACTCATAGGACATTCGAGTCAGAGTCCTTAGGACCCAAGGGTTTGCCTCTTTGAAGGCTTCGTATTTCAGCATCTCGGCTGGTACGGCGAGAACGTCAAAAAGGGATTGTTGCATTGCTTTCCTCCTGCGGTCGGGGTCCACCTATTGGCGGACGCACTTGGGTTGCAGTCATTTGACCGACTCCCAAGCCGAATGTCAAGGCATTACGCAAATATCTTGGCAAAAGCCTTTTCTATAGCGGTTTGACTGTCCGCCATATTTGGTGCCAGTTCACAATGAAACCAACTGGCACTAGGGGTTCCACCGTTCTTTTGTGGAGTCCACGCTTTCCACTCGTCACGATCGCATCGGTACCCGGCACCATATTTAGTGAGGTTTGGGATCGGGCAACCGACACCGTCATAGGCGTGGATTTCCTCTATGCCGAGAATGTCGCGGTGAGCAAACAAGAATTCAACTGCGGCTTTGCGTGACTCGGCGTTTTGTTTGGCGGTCCCTTTTCCTGTGAGGTCTACGGCTCGCCATGTTGCATGAACAGAAAGGTTGGCTGATCCGCGCATTGGTCGGTTGGCGTAGATACCTAATGATTTTAAGCCAAACAAGAATTCCATGAATTCAACAAACCGTGTCGTGCCGGGTCGTTCTGTGGGATGGTTTCCGTCGGTGTTTCCTGTGTAGTTACGGCTGGTCATGGTGTCCCTTGTCGTCTTTGAGGCCGTTCGCTGAAAGAACGCCTGTGAGTGATCCTGTAAGAAATAGCATCATTGGTTTCAGTAGGTCCCACGCAGAAATGTCGTTTGGTGACACGTCTACTGGTTGGGTGACGAATAGGAGTCCGTAGAGAAGTGCGGCGGTGCTGAGTACGAATGTGATCGCCAAAGTGACGCCGACGACCAAAATAAGTCGGGCTTTAATTTCAGAGTTGGTCATGCGTTTCATTTGTGGCACCGTGACTCGACTGGTGCGGTTTTACAAGTTTCTCGAGTGCGGTCGTTACAACTGGTGACAACAAACATGAGGGCTATTGCTAACCCTGCAACAATGAGCAGCGTTTTCATTAGGCGGGTCCTAAGTCCTCTACTGTTAAATATGCAAGACGAGTCGCTGACCGTGTTGCTGTGCCCGTACCTGCAGAGTATTGAAGGGTCGCTACAACGGTTTGTGAACCAGCGGCGATTGGTGCTATTGAATAGACAATGCTGTTAAACGGCAAAGTGGTGGAAGTAATGCCGACCGTGTTTGAGTTCAAAACTGTGCCGGTGACATTGGTTTGTCTAATTCGGGCGGTGCAAGTTGTAGCAATAGAGCCACCTAGTTGGGGTTCTGTGTACATGATTCGATAATTACGGTTTGCGACTGCTGTCCATGTTGCAGTTAGTTGCACTTCTTCCACCGTGACTGTGGCGTCAGTAGTGTCGTTAGTAACTAGAGCCATAAGCCCACGGGGGAAATTGTTACATTCTGTGGCGGTTAAGACTTGCCCTGCGGTGAAGTCGTCGTTAGGTGATAGCGCCATGACTTAGGGCCTTTCTGGGAATGTGACGGTTGGGGCTGGGGTCCATGTTGCTGGGAAGTCTCTGAGGGCTTGGCGGTAGGTCGCCCAAACGGTTTTGTCGGTTGGGGTGTCTGGAATCATCGCCCAATCGGATTCGATGAGGAGTTGGTCACGGCGTAGGCGCATTCGTTCTATGAGCCATTCGTCGGGTGCTTCGGTTTCGTGGGGTGCTAATAGATTCATCATGCCGCCTTGTAGTAAAGATTCCAAAAGAAAGTGTCGGACACCGCCCAAGTAAACGGGACTGCTGCCCCTGCGTTTGTTCGGCTTGCATAAGTTCCAGCGGTGTTAGTGACCGAGGTGTAAACAGTGGTTGCAACACCCACAGAAATAGCGTCTGATGGAACAAGTGTTCCCGCTGAAGCGTCTTGATAGTAAACCAATCCAAAAGGCTGACCTGTAGCAACCATATAGGCGTCACAGTTAATCGGCAGACCTAACTGGATTGGGCCAGTGATTGCGCTGGTGCTACCTAGAGTGAACTTGCCGTAAAAATGCACAAAGTTATTGACTCGGCAGTAGTAAGCAATCTTTGTTCCGTTGCCTACCGTCACGCCACCAGGGAAAGTCATAGAGGTTGAATAATCCGTGTAGGTCCCGATGACCGTGTTGCCGATAGCAAGTTTGGTTTGGACCGCCTCCATCGCATCGTTAATGTCGGAGTGCTGTCCAGCATGCGACGGCGAAGTCAACAAACTGCTAGTCGTCGGATTAGTGAAAGCGTCAATCGCTGTGGGATAAGTACTAGCCATGTGTTACCAACCTAACCTAGAGGCCGTATCGTCGGCACTTGAATCATTGTAAACATAATTTGTCTCCTCATAAGTGATTTCAGGCTGATTGTAAGTAATGCCCGTCCCACCCAAAAGACCTAAAGTAGTCGAGTTAAGAATAAAGAACTGGTAAACAGTCAACGGACTAAAAAAGACTTGAAACAATGTTTCGCTAGGGGTCGCCGTTATCTGCACGCCTTCAATCACTACCGCTTCAGTCTGCGGTGATACCGGGCTACCAGTCTTTTTTTGTATCTGATAAGTGATATTTGTAGTTCGCAGATAACCAAAAGATCCTGAAATGCTTGCAACAAACTGCCCTAGTTTTGTGGTGTCCTGCGAAACGTCAGAGAACCCGACCACATACCTCAAGTCGGTCGGATCGGATTGAGTGTTGGCAAGCCATGACGCAAGGTTAAGACCTTGACTGTTTGACCAGTCAACCGACGACAATGAATAACCGTTCTGCCCGTAAGCAGATATTGAAGTTGCGTTTTGTGCTGTTTGTGTCGTTAACCCTGTCGGGCTGACCTGCACAAAATTCATTAGATTAAGACCGTTTTGGATACGTTCAAAAGTCTGGTATGCGATATTTGAAGCGGGCGTGTCATAAGAAAACGAATACGCTGCAGTCCAATTGTCAACCGATGACCTAGCCATTGGTTGTAAGACTGACCCGTTATAAAACATCAACCCTTTTTCGGTTGTCATGTTTAACTGGACTCGACTTGCGACACTGCCCGTAAAGGTTGCGTTGCTGCAAGTGCTGTCACCGTTACCAGCAAACGGGACCACAGTCATTGAACTAGGTAACGGCCCACCAGACGCCGATTCAAAATAGTCAAGTTGTTTACCCGAAAAGTCAAGCGGTAACGAAAGACTATTTGCCTGCACTCGACCAGCGCGATTCAGCCAATCCGAACACTGAATGGTCGCTGTAGACAAACCTGTGTTGCCGGGATAATCCTGAAACGATACGCCCTGCACCCAAAACGTTTGGTTAAATAAACCTGTTTTCAAACTGATTTCGTCGTTCAAAGTGAAACCAGTGACTTGGTTGGAATCGTTAACAATTTGGATAGACAAAATTTGACCGTCGTAGTTGTCTAAATAGTTTTGGCGGCCAACCATCACATCAAAACCTAAAACGATGTCAGTAAAAGTCGTTACTGTCGTTTCGTTTTTTAGAGCCCAAACAAGCTTTGCCATTACATTGCTCTTGTGTTAACGGGGACTGGCCCGACCTGACGCACATACTGCTGGAGGGCTCTGACGATTGCGTTCGGGTCGCCACCATTCACATTGACAGTTATCGTGTTGCTACCGATCGCGCCATTTGGGGTGATGTTTCCAGACGTGGTAGGCGTAAAGATCTCTGCTCCGCGCTCGCCCACAAGGTAGGAACTACCGCCCATGACCGAACCACCGTTTGCCCTTGCGCCCGAAATGCCAGCAAGAGTCAGCGCATCAAATTCACTCAGCCCGCCGTACTCGGCACCTCGAGAAAGATAACGAGCATACGCCTGCGCAGCTGCTGGACCCTCAGTACGAAACTTAAACAAAATCTCTTTAGACGAAATGCCGTCCATCGTTCCCGAGATACCAGCAAGAACGCCTGCATAGGTAGCAAGTTTTGCTTCATAGTCGTCAATGTCGGCTTGAGCCCCAGTGCCAAACGCTTTAGCGGCCGCGGCTTCTAACTCGCCAAGTTTGGTTTTGGCGTCATCAAGCGCAACCTCTTGGTCAAGCGATGTTGTCAAGTTTTTCCATGCGGTATCCGCGTTAACAAGAGCCACGGTTGCTTCTCTCGTAGCGGTCGCAAAATCGTTCATCGGGTTGCGCGCTTGCTTGATCGCTTCCTTCATCAAGTCGGCGTCGTCTCGAGCCAACTTCATGTCCTCAGCAAATACTGGGATCACTTCTTTTTCGTCTTTGAACAAATCAAACACAAAACCCGCAGCGTCCTTAACACCACCTAAAGCCGTTTTGGTGAGGGCAAGCGGTGTCAAGTTTTCGGACATCCAAGTCGCGCCCGGTATTTTCTTGAACACATTACGAACGTCCATACCAGCGTCAATTACTTCGCCTAAACCACCTAAAGCAGGGACTAAAGACTCGCCAATAGAAAGTGACAGGTCCTCAACCTTGTCTTTAAGGGTGTCCATAATGTCGCGAAGTTCTTTAGCCCTAGCCAATTCCTCAGGGTTAATAACTTTGGCGTCTGATACACCGTCTAACGATTTCTTGAGATCGTCGGCACCCATCTCAATCAGGGTGGACATGGACTGCCAGCCCTTACCGAGCAGTTGCGCTGCAACCTTGGCTTTCTCTGCTGGGTCCTTAATGCCTTTAATTCGGTCAATTGTTTTAAGGAATGTCGCGTTGACATCAAGTGAACCGTCTTTGAGGTATACGAGGTCAACACCGAGGTCACGAACTTTGTCAGGGTCTGCGCCAATGGTTTTGTTGAGGCGACCAATCGCACCCTCAACGGCGTCAATGGGGACACCGATGTCTCCAGCGGCTTCGATATAGCGTGAGGCGTCTTGAATAGATAAGCCTGTTGAGGTAGCAAACTTTTCGGCACCTAACGCTAAATCTTGGAACGCTTTAACACCGTCGGTAGCGAACTTGGCAAAAGCAATTCCGCCAGCTATTGCAAACGTGCCAGCGTTAGCGGCGACTGAATCCATGACAGATTTTGAGCCTGCTTTGAATTTGCCTAGACCGCCTTCAGCACTAGCAACAGATGTTTGGAAGTTAGCAAACGCGGCTTTGGCGGCCTTAATACCTTTGTCCTCAAGGCTTGTAACGATCGGAATGTTGATTGCCATTAGAGACGCACCTTACTCAATTCTTGGTTGGCTCGAAAGACGACGGCCTTAATGGTGTCGTTCATCTCGCGCTCTACGCTTGCGATTGTCTTTTCGGCGTTTTTCCACATGAAGCGTGAAGGGTCACCCGGTAAGGCCCGACCAAAGTTTGGTCGTTGGTATTTGGTTTCACGGCGAGACTTAGTCCCATTTGATTTTCCTGCCATATCAACAATCGCAACAGGTGCGCCCTTGGTGACTATGCGAACAATGTTCACGGGGGCTTTGGTCCCTATTGAATTCAATCCGCGGCGAGGTTTCCGACTGTCAATTTTGATCAGTGCGTTCTTGCGGTTGGGCCAGCCAGTGCGACCGTTATGAGCCATTCCAGATAGCGGAGGCGACGACGGAATGGACTGATTGATCTCATTCAACATGGGCTTCAAAATGCCTCGAATGTCTTTGTTCAATTGGCGTTTCAGTGAAGGGTTGATTTTGCCAAGTTCGCGCATTGTCTCAGCCACACCTTTCACCTGAATTGTCATCTTTTGTGTTTCGCTTTCTCGTTTTCCTCAACAAGCAACCGAACCATCTCATCAACGACCGACGCAGGACAGTCCATCAAATCTAATGGGCTGATCCCTGTACGGATCGCTAACTGTGCAATTAAGTTGACTGCGCGTCCTGCTTGCTTTTCTCTTTTGGGACAAACGTAATGTCCCCTACTTTTTCAATCCACTTGGGGAACAGTTCCACGGTCACGCCACTTGTGCGGACCGCATCCCATGCCAACCAAGCCAACGCCTTGAACTTCATGTCCTCTAGAAACTGCCCAACGGAGAGTTGAGGATGATGATCCTCCCAGCGACACGCAACACCGTATGTGATCGGTGCCTCGTGTGTTTCTCCGTCGAGCATCTCTACTCGTAACGTCATACCAATCATGTCGGGGTCCTTTGGTTGTGTTAGTTAGATCAGGCTGTTGCGCGTACCCAAGTGCCACCAGTGCCTGTAAGGGTCATAGTGTCAAGTGAGCCGACGGTGCTTGAGATCGGCATATATGACGAAATCATTAAATTGGAAATCGTAAAGATCGGGTTTCCGGGTGCGGCTACGCCAGTGTCAGGTGCAACGATGACAGTGGTATCACCGTCACCAATAAGGTCGTTCAAGTAAAACTCAACCGAGGTCGCGCCGTACTCAAGCAAGACCGTTGCTGAGAGGCTCACAGTTTGGAGGCCCGAAACGAACTTGTGTCCAGTGGCTCCCATCGTGGTGGATTCCAAACTGTCGTAACCGACCTCAAGGGTGATTGACGAGCAGTTGAGGCTGATGTTATGGGTGGCTACGGTGAGTTGTCCAGAGCCTTGGTAAACGATTGCCATGATGTTTTTCCTTTGTTAGTTAGCGGGTCGCTGTAAGTTTGATAGTGAGGTCGTAACAGGGGAGGTCTTGCGACCCGATTGTTGCGATGGATGGTTGTCCCGAGATGACTGCAATGTCGGACCCGAGAATTGTGTCGGCGACGTTGAGTATGTAGTCACTGGAATCTTGGTTGCCGGGTGGCGCACCAAGGATTCGAATAGTGATTGTGACGTCGGAAACTTTGGATGTTGGGTTTGCACCAAACGATTCAAACGACGGCAACTCAATGAATACTGTGAGCGGTCGTGCGTTGCGCGGATCGGTGACAGGTTTGAGTCCAAGGGCCGTGAGTGATGCGGCGACCGTGTTGATCGCGTCGGTGAAAATGCCTGCCACATTAAGCCACCTGACTGCGTTTGACGCCAAGCAACTGGTTAACTCGACCCAAGGTCATTAGCGGTGGTCCGCTCATGTCACCAAACGATGCGTAACTGTCTCCAGTGGTCCCGCGTTCACGGTAAAGCCCTGCCGCATAAAGCGTCGTTCCAAGCAGTACGGAACCATCAGGGACGGTCGTAAGACTGTCGTGATAGCCAGCCTGAACGCGACGCTTAAAACACCAAGCGTTAGCAGCTGCGACACAAGTCGTTAAAAACGCGGTGTCGTTAGCAGTTGCGCCGTCAATACCAAGAAATTCCTCAACGGGCGCAATCGTGGATAGCCAAGTGCATGACTGCGTCCAAGTGATCGTCCCGGTAGCAGTGTCACGGTTGACATTGTCGCCTGCGTTGATCACTAACAACTGATTTAGAATCGTTGCGTCATAATCGTATTCATAGTCGCCTTGAATACCGACGCCGATGAAATAGTAAGTCGGTACGGCCTGCACAATAAATGTGCCGTTAAAACCGTTTCCAACATTTGCGACAACGATCGTTTGACCAATCGTAATGTCAGTGTTCTCTAAGGTCTGGAACACGGCAATACCATCTACGCGTTGCGCGTGTGTGACGGTGAATGTTGCCATGTTCCAGTTCCTTTCGAGTCGTTTACTTAATCAGGCTGCGTCAACCATTTGGACGAACATATCGGCGTTCGCCATGAAGGTCGCGGCGTAGCCACGGTATGCAACGGTGCGTCCGAGTTGCGACGGAACTTCAACGCTAACTGCGCCCTTGTTCTGTTCGTAGAACTCGAATCCAGCAGCTGCGCCTGCGGCGTGACCGATGATGAACGTACCGGGTGTGGTGAAGTTCTTGTCAACGATCAATGACAAGCCGAGCGGGTTGCCATTCCATGTGGTTGCGTTTGAAGTGCCTGCGGCGTTCATCGGTGCCAAGGTTGGGAACAACGGACGGCCAGTTGAATCACAAAGGCTGCCAAGTTGGGCCCACACGTCAGGGCTAACGAAAGCGTGAGTTGGCAAGTAGTTTCCTGCACTGCTGATTGTTGCCGCTGCGGCGTAGATGCCTGTGATAGTTGCCTGTGAGTCAGTCGAATCCCAAGACTCGGTCTGTGCGGTTCCGCTGGTAATTTCGGTGCAAGCGAGAAGGTCGGTTGCTTGACCGTATGCGATTGCCAACTGGCGCAACACGATGTCAACGCTTGAGGGATCGGCCCAATCGATTGATTGTTCGGAAAGTAGGCAGTACGTTCCGACGGTCACTTTGTCAACATTGTTGTTGACAACGGTGACAGTTGAAGGGTCCAAGGTAGCAAGCTCAGATCCTTGCACTGTCGCTACTGGCCTCACCGTGAGCACAGGTCGACGGAAAGTGGCTCCCATTGACGGCATCGAGCGTGCGCCAATTGCCGAAACGACTGGACGGATCGGGTCCAGCGAATCGTAGAGAGGCTGAACAATCGGAGTCGGCAAAACACCGAGCAACGACGGATCGGCAGTCACGTCAGGAGCTGCGGCCTGAAGGCGTGAATTGAACTCTGCAAATTCAGATCCGCCCTGAACAAACTTACTGATGTACTCAGCAGCAGTCGGCATTTTGAATTCGCGCTTGGCGGTTGCATAGATGGGTTGAGTCGCAACAGCGGCTTCAACACTTGTGGGTTCTGACATTTCATCCTCCTCGGATGGTGTTGGTGGGTTTGTTTCTGTTGGGGATTCTGTTTCGTCGGGTTCGGTTTCATCGTCTGCTTGCGCGGCGATGTCACGAATTTCTGCACCCGAAAATGCCGGGACTGCGACCAAAGACAATTCGATTAAAGAAGCCTTAGTCACGACTGTTGCTTTAAGCGTTTTGTCGTAGTGCGATTCAATGACTTCGGCTCCAACGGAAACCGAGTCGTATGCTCCAGCCTTGACAAGTTCAACGGCGTCTGCTGATGCGCGAGTACGGGCGAAAGTCGCAGTAAAACCGAGACCTTCCTCCATGTCGGCAAGAGCGTTGACGGTTCCGCGTAACTGAGAAAGGTCATGCCCTTCAATAAGTTTGGCGGCTTTCTGATTGACATCAAAAGCACCGCGAGCAAACGCCACACGCTGACCGCCTAAAACGGTTGCAGTAACTGGAGCCCACGGAACTGCAATGCCCGAAATGCTCGCTGGTGCGTCGCTTTCCGATTTTGCAAAATCAAGCGTAGGAAGGTCGGCGGTGAGTCGAATCATGAAGGCATCTCCTGAGGTGTGCGCATTGAAGCAGAATCCTCAACAGGAACTTCTGCTAACGAGTTTTCGGCGAGGTAGTCCTCAATATCAAATTCAACGTAACGGTTTCTTGGCAGTATTGAATTCATTGACAAAGTTTGTTCAATGCAGTCCAAATACTGTTTTGCGCCGAACAGGTAAAGGTCTTGTCGGGCTTGTTGCGCGTTCTGGTATGTATAACCCTGAACGCCAATGCCGAGCAAGTAGGCAGGAACACCAGTGGCCCGAGACAGTTCTAATGCTTGAAACTGGCGGCCTTCAATTAATTGCAAGGAATTTGGGTTGCTGGAAAATTCCTTAAATGTGACCACGCTGTTAAGTGCGCCAATTGCACCAACCTGACGAGCGTTACGCCATGCACCAGCAAGTTCCGAAAGGTCCTCAGCAGACATTGGTTCCGATGCGTCTGTTTGCTGAAGCCACCCGGCAGCAATCTCATTGACAGCGAAACGATCGGCAGACTGCTGAAGTTTTAGGGCCGTAGAAATTGCGCGGTTGCCCGTGTAAAGCAGACCTTGTGTCGGTGCCAAAAATTGCACCACATCATCAGCGTTTAATTGGATGCCGTTGAAAAAAATTTCGTTGGACGGTCCAAAACGCTGGGCGGTCTGCTGGTCACCCAAAGTAACCATTGCGGCGGGGAGCCATTGGAACGAAAGCGGACGGCCCGTTGCCTGCGACCGTGAAGTAACAAACCAGTAGCCCGAACCCCACAAAATGAGGTCGGTCGCCAACTGAGAGAAAATGAAATTTCGAGTCACGCGCGGATCGGGTTGATCCATCCACTGCTCGTTTTCGAGGTACAACTCTTCGTACTCGGATCCAGTCCATTGTGTCGTGTAGTGCTTCAGTTCTAAGCAACCAACCATGGACGCGATCATTTGAATGGAACGCGCAACAGTGGGGACAGAGAGGGCCAGTTCTTGTGACGCCCCGACGGAGTAACTGTAGAACTGGCCCACCTGTGCGGCAGAACCTGCTGCAGCCTGTACGGGAGCAGACGCAAACGCGGGGGTCGCATTAACTTTCTTGCTACCGAAAAGAGCCATCACTTGCGAGTCTCTCACACTTTTTGTTCTGTGTTAAGTACCCTCAGCCAAAAGCAAAAGCGGCACGCGACGACCTGACTGGTCGTCCCGCTTCAGCAGCTGCAAAAACCATGCAACGCGCCAAAGTAATTGCGCCGGGTGACTTTTGGGAACTGAGCGGTGCGCCGTCGTCCACTTTGACCATGACCGCCCTCGTGACGTGTTCTGCTAAAGCAACTTCGCCAGTGTGATGCAATTTGTCCTCAATAATCATTCCGCGACAAATCGGTGTCGCTGATTTAAGTTCGCGGTAGCCAACTGCTTGAGTACGACGCAAAAGGTCGGGGGGAGTGTGGGGATGCAGGGTCGGGTTAATGCGCAATTGAATATCTCGGTCCTGCATCACCCGATTCACTTCAGCCCACATTTGCGACTGCGAATCCACCACAAACTCGGTTGTCACAATGACACCGCCCTCATGCTGGACCGCTCGAACACCGCAGTAGAGAGTGTCGTTATCCAACGAGTTGTCAATTGCCAAAATACCGCCTGCGGGCATCGGCACATTAGACAGACGTTCCGCCCACATCCCAAACGGCAACCACGAATCCGTTGACGCAATCCAAAGGTTTCCGTGTGCGCGAAGCCACGCGCCACGGTCAGGTCCAGCAAAAGCCTTCTCTAAAGCGCGCCAAGTAATAGTTGTCCCCAACGCAGGATTACTCCAAGGCCACCACTGGCGATCCTCCATATTCACCCCGGGCGGAGGCGACCACTCACACCAATACACGCCGTTAGTAATCCCTTTGTCAATCGCGTGCAACGCCTGTTCCCGCAACATTTGCATTGCTTCACTGGACTGATCACCCGCCGTACTAAAACACGCCAGCAACGGATTAGGGCGCGCAATTTGCGAAGGACGAAACGCATCAAAAAGGACGTCAGAGTTAATGTCCCAAAGTTCGTCAACACAAAGCAAATCAGGCGAACCACCATGCTCGTCAGCTCGAGCGACACCCATGCTGATCGTAGATCCGTTATGGCACAAAATTGCCTCGTCACCATTAGTTCGGCGCACAGTCGCCAAATCCAATTTCTCCAAAGTTGTCGCCAAAAACCGCCACGTTTCCATAGCCCGTTTCTTTTTGTTAGCCACAATCTGAATTTCTTGCGGACGACCCCACCACTCAGGGCCCTTCAAAGCCCATGCCGTAACAAGGGCTCGAATCATCCACGATTTTCCATTTTGGCGGCCCGTTCCTATGACCGCCTCATTTGCACACAGTTGCCCGGTGCCATCGTGACCCAACATCCCAGTCAAAGCACGAATCTGCCAATCCATTAAATCCATTTTCAACACCGACTTAGCCAAAGCCGCAACCTGAGGACCAAACGAATCAACGGCATCCGAAGGCGTTTCCAATCTGGGTTCAGTCCTGCCCTTTACGGCCTGATGCGCCTCGGTTCGGGCTGGTTCGGGCTGGTTCGGGGAAATAAAGAAGT
>Ga0209500_10001877_pt1 | contig 15400 bp, 39 predicted proteins | sample S_140212_EF_Meta_FD_187323 | JGI IMG/M metagenome (GOLD analysis project Ga0209500, IMG submission 187323) | Freshwater microbial communities from Lake Simoncouche, Canada to study carbon cycling - S_140212_EF_MetaG (SPAdes) (version 2) | ecosystem: Environmental > Aquatic > Freshwater > Lake ... | reverse complement strand
CAGCCCGGGGTTTGAGTTTACCGAACTATCCCAACTGTGCTTGACGTTATAATTAACACCCTTTTGGGTTTCTCCGGGGCCACGATCTGGCGAGATTCTAGCCCAGGCTGCGAGATCATCACATAACAGCCAGTCATCACTGTCCCATCCAGCAATGAAGTTTGATAGGGTGTTGATGGCCAAGGGAGTCATAGACTGCGGGCAATCTGCTCAGCCCACTGACCTAGGGTAGCTGAGTCTGGATGTATGAGATCGCGGGCTGTGAGACCAAAATTCCAAGCCAACAACTCACAGCCCAAAGCCTGCTGAGTGTCCACTTGCCAGGTAAATTGTCTACTGCGATCACCCCACACAGCTTGAACTGTTTGGCTGTGAAACAACAGTTCCACCCGTTGATGCCAGGGATCTTGATTCACTGTGGCATACACATCCGCCCACTGCTGTGCCCGGCTGACTGTGGCATAGCCCGAGGCACGTTGCCCTCTAAGGCGTTGAAAGATAGTGGTGTCCTGCCATGAATTCACGCCCTGTGTCCATGAGCCATAGCAATTGGCACCCAACTCAGTGTACTCTGTGATGCGATCCCAACCAGTCCACACATTGACCACACGCCAAGGCCGGGGGCAGTGCCGCCACAAGACCAGATTGTTTTTTGACATGAGATCCATGCCCGCACCACTGACACCCATGTTGATCACAGGTCGATCAATCAATTGGCTCAACTGCGAGCTCAGGGTATCTGAGTCAGTGACAGCATCCCCAAACACTGTGCTACAACCAAATACCACCACTGACTCAGCCCAGTCAATGGTGTGAAATTCTTCAGTTCTAAAGCCTTGACTGTTTATGGTATAGGTCACAGTCTGATCCAAGAATGGTTGCATACGGCGCGGATGTCGCTGAACATTGTGTTGAAACAACTGCTCAGTGTCCGTGGCAAACCATGCAAACTCTCCGGGCAAGACACCAGACTGAACTAGATCTGCATACTCACTGCGAGTTATAAAGGGAATGGTCATAAACGATATTTAACTGATAACAAGGCGATTCCTGTTAACTCGAAGAGGTCAGCGGTAGATTTTAACTGTGCAAGAGCCAGAACACAACGGGTACGGCCAGCCAAACAAAGGCCAGTAATAAGATCAGGAGCTTTTCACGTGTAGTCATAATAGCGATAAGAGTAATAGTATATACGAGCTGGAGTAGAGTTCACAGTGTATACGTGCAGAACTCTTATAAGTTAACAGCTACGCACAGTGAGCTATACAATACATACAGTATACACAGTTGAGACCCCGCTGTCTAGAACTGTGATCACCAAGGGATGATAAGGTGTGAGGGTTCGATCTTATACAGTGGGAAACTCTGAGATTTGGGTGGATTTGAGTGAGAATATAGTAGAGAATTGTAGAAATTGGGTTGGCACCATTTTAGCAATGCCTCTCACCACCACCGCCACTCAAAATATCTTATGCTGAAAAACTTGGAAAACACCATATTTTATGCTGTAGACCCCGCTGCAGACCTGGCATTTCTGTGGCTTTTTCACTACTTTGCACTGACAGCATCAGGATTTGGCAGTATAATATATGCTATACACTAATTAACACACAGGGGAGTCGCTCATGTTTCGATTGATCACACACTGCGCCAGATGTTTTCTAATAGGATTTGTCACGGTGTTCACAGCCAAGATGCTTTGGTATGCTGTGCGAGACCGTAACAAGTAAAGACCCCGCTGCTATAGAATAACAACAAGGATATACTACTAATGTTAACACCAGGATCGGGCCGGATTGGCATCATACAGAGTCGTGGACTAGGTGATCTACTGATCGCTTTGCCCATTGCACTAGCATATAAGGAGCAGGGTTATACAGAGATCTTGTGGCCCATCTGTGAAGAGTTCATGCCTACTATGACTCGGTGTGCTCCTTGGATCACTTGGATTCCGCTTAAGACTGATCATCACGGCAACTACTTTTACTTTCACGCTATGGGCAACTTGAAGTATAGGGACTGTGAGCAGATCGTATGCTTGTATCAGTATCTAAGTAATCAGCCCGAACTCAGTGATCCGGACCTGTTTCCAATACTGAAGTTCGATCAGTACAAGTATGCGGCTGCGGGTGTGCCATTCAAGCATAAGCAGCGGTTAGCGGAGTGTATCACACGTGACCCCGCTGCTGAAGATAGGGTATATGCAGCAGTGGTCAAGCAAAGTAAGTATATAGTAGTACACTTAGAGGGATCAGATCGACGTTATAGTTTAGATTGGTCAGATGCTGAAGCACAGGGTTATCAGGTTGTGCATATACGGGAAGGTGTTAGTGCTAATGCACTGGATTGGTTAAAGGTGTTGGAAGGTGCGGAATCCTTATACTTAATAGATTCGTGCTATGCGAACCTAGTGGACGGCTTGGACATGCATCGTGACAAGTGGTTTATTCGCAGATCAAAGATGGATCTAACTCCTGTGCTGCTGAGTGATTGGAACTATTTTCCTTTGAGTTCTGTGGAAAAGGCAGTATAATCATTGTATAGGGCCTATAGCTTAATGGTAAAGCAGGGGACTCATAATCCCTTGAGTCGTGGTTCGATCCCACGTGGGCCCACCAGAGTTAACCCTAGGCTGGGGGATATATAGCAATCGCTGGTGTCAGGTGCTTCAAGACTGGGAGACACTGTGAGGTTGCTTGAGGACGCTTGTAGAGCAACCGTAACCCGGGCCGAACGCAGGACCTGTGCTGCTTGAAGAGGTCGAACTAGAGCTGTTTCAGCTCAAGAAAGCACTGTGGGGGGCTCCGGCGCTGATGTTCGCAGAAGCCGGAGTAACTATTTCAGCTTATCTTGTGCTGAGATAACTGCTTGTAATAATTGGCTAGCACGAGCTAGATTAAAGTTATCTTGTCTATAATGCCATACTTTTTTACGCTCTGCTACTTCTAATGCGTCCATTAATGCGTACTTCTCGTTTAAGTTTTTAGTCGTCATTAATAACTTCTGCATATCTCTGATATCTAAACTATACTCAACCCATTTGTGTGTACTGTTAATATTATCTCGTTTGACTACTACATTTTTATTAAGTGTTGTGCGGGCATACTTTAGTTTGTAGTTTGCTACTTGCATCTTTTGCTCCCTTAAAATTGTATTATATAGCCAAAATGTCTCTTTGTCAATAACATATTTTTTCTAGGGCTATTGACAAATGGTAAAACCGGTGCTATAATAGAGACATATTGAGCAACAAGGAGCTGAGATGAAACTGTATACTGTAGCGGGAACCAGCGTTCTCAACGGCAAGCGAGCCTATCGCTTTGCTACGTCAATGAGTCGTGCGGCGGTGTTGACCCGCAATGGGCATGAGTCTGTTCAATTAGAACTGTTACCTCGTCCAATGACCAAAGAAGCGGCTGTAGAGTACTTGAACTTGGGATCTGCTATGAAGCAGGCAGGCTTTGACATAGTGCAGATCCCTACTGTTAAGACTATCAAGGGTCGCAAGGAAACAGTACTGTGGAAGAGCATGTCAAAGAAGATGCGAGCTATCCCGGGCATGGAAACCCTACAGTTCGCTGGGGAATAGGTTGACAAGGGAGCAATCCCTTGTTATAATACACACTACACTACACAGGAGCGAAACTTATGTTCAAACTGCTTTCTACTGCTAACCCTAAGATCCAAAAGGGCACTGCCAAGGGCTATCTTAGCTTCATCCTGCACCTTGCACCTGCTGACTTGAGCGGTAAAGAGGTGTGCCCCAAGCGGACTCGGGGTTGCACGGATGCATGCCTTAACACTGCGGGACGCGGTGGTATGTTCAAACGGGGCGAGACGACCAACGTTATTCAAAAGGCACGTATTCGTAAGACTGAATACTTCTTCAACGATCGCGAGGCCTTTATGGAGGACTTGGTCACTGACATTATGAAGGCAGTGAACTTTGCTCGTCGTAAGGGCTTGAAGCCTGTGTTCCGCCTAAATGGTACTAGTGACTTGTCGTGGGAGAAGTATCCCACTCGCTACGGTGCTGACAACATCTTTGATCAGTTCCCTACCTTGCAGTTCTACGACTACACCAAGGTTCTGGGACGTAAGATCAAAGACATCCCTAACTACCACTTGACGTTCAGTGCCGCTGACGGTAACGATGCTGACGTGCAGAAAGCCCTTGCACAAGGTATGAATGTCACTGTGGTCTACGACAAGATTCCTGAGGGCGTATACTCCGCAGACGAAGACGATCTCCGCTTCTTAGACCCCAGAGTAGGCATCATTGGTTTGAAGGCCAAGGGTCGTGCTAAGAAAGACACCACAGGCTTTGTCAAACGTACAATACCTATTGTGGCAGCGTAACAACACTAGAAACCCTAGTGGTTGACTGGTTTTACCATTTCGTATATAATTAAGGCTTACACACTAAGGAGCAGAGATGAAGACTATACAAGAAGTTAACCAAGCAATCATGTTTGGCAATTGGTCCAACGTCGAACTGGCCAGCATGATCGATGCAGTCAAATGGAATCGGGCCAGCCTCAGCAAGCGAGTCAAAGCAGGTCTGCGAGTAGGCGATCGTGTATCGTTTACATCCAGCAAGACTGGCATGCGGGTTGTGGGTGACATCACTAAGATCGCTATCAAGTATGTCACAGTCAAGACCAGCACAGGCTTGTGGAGATGCCCTGCCAATATGCTCACAGTTGAAGACCGGGAACTGGCATGATCACCGCAGAGAAACTCCGAGAGCTGATCACACTGCCCCATAGTGTTCTACAGGACACTGTGGGCGTCAAGGACGTGGTATTCACAGCCGCCCGGTTCCTGGGTATCACCAACGGCGGAGAGTTCTGCTACTCAGTAGTCTACAGGGCTCCCAGCTTCGAGGGCACAGACAGTACCAAAGTGTTCCTCAAGTATGACCCTACAGTGGACAGGGTTTCTGGTACCACTGAGTTGACAAACTGGTAAAACCTTGTTATAATTATGACTTAGCAACAAAGGAGCTGGTTATGGGATATCGCGTAATGGACACTGTGGATCAGATGCGTGACCGGTATGGAGCCCGCAAGGGTTTGGAAGGCCCGTTCAACTTCTCCGGCAGGGTCCTGTACTACGATCCCAAAGAGGGACAGTATTACGACCCCCGCACTGACTTCTATGTGGAGCAGGCGGAGATGGATCAGATCAACAATCAATTCATGGAGATTTTGAAAAATGCTTGAAATCAAATTGCAGGGCTTGAACGCTCGCCAAAAGGTCCTAGCTGACATCATGTGGGAGCTGGAAGAATACGAAGAAGTAGAACGCTTTATGGCTAGCCTGCCCAAGCGTGAACGGATCGAGTGCGAAGGTATCATCGAAATGATGAAGCTGGAGTTGGTAGAAGAGTACCGCTCAGGCATGGACATCAATGATAACCCTGAAGCTGATAGGGTCATTGACAAGATTAAGAAAAGACGTTAAAATACAGTTTTAACACACTAAGGAGCACAGATGAATATCTCAACACTAGAATCGTTTGTAGAGCGTGAGAACAAGTTCTCAAGCATCTTTGGCAGCAAGCCCTTGAGCCTGCTGAATGCTGGCGATCGTCAGCGTATTGCAGAGAAGATTGATGCGGCACTGAGTCCAGAGAACTTGAGCTGTGATGGTGAACTGCCCCCGGCAGAGGTTAACCGTCGCTTTCGTGAGCTGACTCGCTGTGCAGATCAGTTGAGAAGCATTGACCCCAGCGTTGTAATCTACGAATACTAAGGAGTGGCTATGATCGACGAAGACATGATCTACGAACACGAGGTTGTCACAACTGTGCGAATCACAGTGCGTAGCCTGGAGCCCTACTTGGACAAGGCCAAGTTCCTCGAGGACTATGCTTATCTAACAGATTTTAGCAATTACTTAGACAGTGATGACTACCCCCGGGTGGTTGCTACTTCTGTGGTATCAGATGATGTTGAATACATGAACAAGGAGATGGAAGATGAATAAACTGAACAGACATGAGATAACTGAGATTGTTCTAGAGCAGATTGCTCGGGACATGGAGAATTGGGACTTCACGGCCATTGAAGAGCTGTTGCAGTTCGTTCCATTGGAAAATTTAATTGGCTTCTTGCCTGAGGAGATTGTAAATGCCGAATTGGTGTAATAACACGGTAGAGATCTACCACGATGATCCTGTAATGATCGAGAGGGCCCGCAAGGCCTTCAACGATGCCAAATTCCTCAATGAGTTTGTGCCTATCCCAGTGAGTCTGCAGATTGTTTCAGGTCGTTGCGGTGCTGATGACAACCCTGAGCAGATTGCTCTTGAGGCTGCACAGAAGAGCAATATCGAACAGCATGGTTATAAGGATTGGTATGACTACTGTGTCAACGAATGGGGTACCAAGTGGGATGTGGGTGGTGATGGCTACGAAGCACAAGACATCCCCGGTGGTCTAATGCTGACTTTTGAATCAGCCTGGGCTCCACCTGTTGCAGCCTACGACAAGTTAGAGGCACAGGGCTTTCGTATCCGTGCCATGTATTACGAGCCTGGCATGGGCTTTGCTGGCGTCTATGAAGACGGCCACGATGACTACTACGAGTATGGTGGTATGAACAGCGAGACCATTGCTGAGACCTTGCCCGCAGAGCTTGATGAGGCATTTGGTATCAGCGACGATGTGGCACAGTGGGAAGAAGAAAACACAGAGGAGGCTGACAATGAGTGATGTTATTACATGGATGGTTGGGCAACTGACCAAGTAAAACTTTTTTACTACAGAGACCCGCCGGTTGTGCGGGTCTCTCATTTGTGCTATAATACAATTTTAAAGGGAAACAAATGTCAAAGCATCATTTAGTAGTATTTGCAAACTATTGTAGGGACACAGGCATGTCGCTTGTAGAGGCCGTTAAGTACGTGGGAGACAATTTAGAGACAGATCTAATTAACGACGAGATCGCGTATGCGTATGAGAGCACCTACGAGGAACTTATGCAGTTTGTAGAGACCCAGACAGCATAAGGGTCTTTAGCACAGCACTTGACAAATGGTAAAAACTGTGCTATACTACACACTTAACACACTAAGGAGCAGAGATGTACAAAGTAAATGCAACACTAAACACGATCGGTGACGGCTACTGGAGTACAGTAGCTAAAGCAGTGCAGATCACAGGTCTGCAACTAGCATACACAAACGACGAGCTGGACTTTGGGGAGCTGTGTGTGTACTTTAACACAGCAACATGGGATGTAAACAAAGACGGCCTCATTTACACAGACAGTTTATTTGAAGCGGAACTGTGCGAGTTGCTTACTAGCTTGGGCTTTGACGCTAGCGATGTTAGCTACAGCGAGCAGGGTATGCAGGGGGACAACTATGTTAGCTTCGATGTAGAAGAGTGCTTTATTAACACGTTTATGCAAAATGCTTAACACAATATTAAAATGGTCGGGCTGTGCGACAGTGTGTGCAGGGGCACTGTGCACCTCCTTGCGTATAGATCCCATTAACATTTACTTCCTTAATGCAGGGGCCCTGCTGTATTTGCTGTGGGCCCTACGCATAGGCGAGCGGAACTTGATTGTAGTTAACGCAGTACTATTAGCCCTGTATCTTGTAGGGTTATTTTACTAGGGGTTGACAACTGGTAAAACCGGTGCTATACTACATACTTAAACACTTAGGAGCTGATATGAATGTCTACAAGGTCTACAGCGGTAAACGCGGTTGTATGTGCGGCTGCAAGGGCAAGTACAGCTACACGGCCACAGGCGCAGTTGAACACAGGCCGGGCTACGATGTAACAAATAGTATTAACGAAAGATCTGTTAAGATCATTACAACTAAAGTGTTTAATCACCCTGATAAGGTTGTAGAGGACGACATGGCTTATGTTGAGCAAAACGGTCGGATAATGGTTGCGTTTTTTGACTAATGGCGTTATAATACAGACATAGACACTAAGGAGCGAACATGAAAGTATCTGATTTGATTGAAGCATTGCAGGGCATGGACCCTGAGGCAGAAGTCCACTTTGCCTACAACTACGGCGATCACTGGCGCACAGAGGTTGCCCCCAAGGTCAGTCGTGTTGACGAGGGTGCAGTGGTCTACAGTGAGTACCACCGCATGGACAAGATGGTTGAGCATGACGACAGCGAATTTGATGAGGAAACAGGTGAAGAACTTGTCGATGTAACCCTACGCCGCGTGGTGGTGTTAGCATGAGCGAGAAGTTAGAACAGGCTGAGGCCAAATACGACGAACTGGTTGACGCTGTACAAGTGTTGACTAAAAAGATTACTGAGTTTCGCAGACTGTTTGAGCCCGAGTGTGTGGACTTTGATGAGATCAGTGGCTTGTTGCACGACATGTTGAGTGAAATTGATGACCAATTAATGGAGGAGAATTTTGAATGAGCGCCTTAACTGAATACACATTAGAGCTCTACAAGGCTGATCGGCGTACCAAAGAGGGTTGCAGGTTGGTCTGTGTAGAGGACTTTGCTCCTAGCACACGTGCCTACATCCAGGCAGTGATTGCATCCAAGACCAAGTTAGGCTTTATTGTTGAAGCCCGCGAGACTTGGGTTACCAAACGAAACATGATGTCGGGTAAGACATATCAGGAACGCTATGATACACCTCACTCATGTAGTCCCAGCAACGAAACATTTTGGAGCATGTAATGAAAATCACAATCACAATCCCTAAAGAAGCAGTAGAAGCGGTAAAGAGCATGGCCAAAGAGGTCTCGGGCAAGAAGCCCTCTAAGGAACAGCTGGTTGAGTTCTTTACACAGGATATCGAGGGCCTGTACGGCGACACCTTTGAAGACGGTATTGATGATGCAGTTGAATGTCACTTCGGTTGACAGGGTTACCAAAAGACGTTATAATTAAGGCTTACACACTAAGGAGCACAGCAAATGGCTACACGATCAACGATTGCTTTGGAGTTTGCAGACGGTACAGTACAGCAGGTCTACTGCCACTGGGACGGTTATTTGGAACACAACGGCCGTATCCTGCAAGAACACTACAGCGACCCTTTTAAATTACGCGAGCTGATTGACTTGGGTGACCTGTCTAGCCTGCGTCCTAACATTGGCGAGAAGCACGCCTTTAGCCAGTTTGAACTGCGGGCCGAAGAAGTCGCAGGCTACAAGCTGTTGACTGAGAATATGTGTACCTTTTACGGACGCGATCGTGGCGAAAGCGGCGGCGGTGCTAAGAAGTTCAAAGACTTTGCGGACTACAAGGCCAACCACCAGTACGAGGAATACGAGTACATCCTGCGAGCCTGCGGCGACAAAGCTGTTTGGTTTGTAGCAGATCACAACAGCACCTATGTGCCGTTGACAGTGGCCCTTGAAGCAGAGACAATGTTCCCTGAAGCAGAAGCGTGACAGGGTTTCAATCAAAGCGGGCTCAGGCCCGCGATAAACTACAAGGAAACGAAATGAGTATGAGCGATTTGGATTGGGAGATCCAGGAATTGTACATTGAGGGCTTCAGTGCCAAGACCATAGCTGTGATGCTGGCCTGTGACATTGAAATTGTTTTGGGCAAGATCGCCGCAATGGGTGTGGCAGATTCACAACAGGATGATGAGATTTATAGTCCATATCATGGTTGACAGCCAATCCAAAAGACCGTATAATTTAATTAATGCGTAAGAGATTACGCAGTTCATAAACAGACATTCACACACAAGGAGTTCAATATGTCTACATTCAGTCATGCAGGTGTTAGCCGTCTTAATGGTAAGTTCAAGGTTCGTTTCTGTAACGATGCCCTTCGTCAGAAAGTGTTGATCAAGAATGGTCACACTGACATCGACATCGTTGAGATGAAAGTGCCCATGAGCAAAGAGGATGCTGTTGCATACCTGTTGAGCATTAACTTTGACAACGGTAACGCAGAAGTCCGAGCTGCTCTTGAAGAAGCACAGGGCAAGCGAGCCCCCAAGGCCGCTGACAAAAGCCCTTCTAAGAAGGAAGCTAAGAAGCCTAAGAAGGTTCCTGCCAAGAAAGTATCATTGGCTAGCATTGCCGCTAAAGCTGCACCTAAGGTCGATGCAGAATTGGAAGACGCACCCTTCTAATAGGTCCTAGACCACAGACCCCGCTTAAGGGGTCTTTACAGAGTGCATGGTTGTGCATTCTGTAAAGATACACTAGGAGCATCATGTCAACCGATACCAAACTTCTCCTCGTCCTGCTGATCATTCTATTGGTAATCGCAGGACCGTTCATAACCATTTGGGCATTGAACACACTATTCCCTGCACTGGCTATCGAATACACATTCCAAACATGGTTGGCCGCAATCATCGTGGGCAGTGTGTTCAAAACCACAGTCAAGTCAAAAGAATGAGCAGACTACAGCTACACGGTAGACAGTATGTGGTGTTCGATCCCAAGCTCAAAGATCACCGCAGATGGTTTGCCATGTTCAACAAGACCGGCAGCTGGGCCAAGTGTCCTGTGAGGTTTGTGGTCAATGAGGATCATGGTGATCTGATCACACAGATCCAAAGAGACTTGATACAGTACTATGTGGACAGAGAGTTTGGACAAAAAAGTCCTTGACCAGAGAGTAATAAGACTGTAATATAGTTCTAACTGCTTAGATGCAGTCTTATATAGGAAAAACAAAATGTTGAAAACAATTAGCAAAGAAACCAAGACTTTCAAACTATTGACCGCTCTTAAGAGTGGTGAGAAGTTCACAGCCAGCCAAGCACAGAAACGCTTTGGTGTCAAGAACATCTCAGCTGAAGCAAGTCGCATCCGTCAAGCCGGTTATGCTGTCTATGCCAACAGCCGCAAAGCAGACAACGGTGTTACCGTTACTGAGTACGAAATTGGCATGCCAAGTCGTCGTATCGTTGCCGCTGGTTACAAGGCCGTGGCACTTGGCCTAGCTTAATAGGTCGCTCCGAAGTCCTGGGGGTAGTGTCCCAGGCACCCTGGACCCGTTGACCCTAGTGGTTGACGGGTCTTTCTTTTGGCGTTATAATACACACATGAAACAAACAAAGGAGCTGAAGATGAAAGACTACATTGTTTACACTTGCGAGGGTGTGCTGATCTTGTCAGCACCCAACTTGGAAACAGCATACGAGCTGGCTAACGAGTGGGACTTGGACATTGACCGCATTGAATTGGCAGAAAGACTTAATTAACCCTAGTGGTTGACAGGTTATCCAAAAGAACATATAATACACACATGAACACAACGGAGCAGATGATGAATCCAGATGACACATATGATTTCGATCTCGAAGCTGGTGAAGACTTTGCTGACGGCTACGAGCCATCAATGACTGTTCTGGAACAGTATGCCTACCAATACTGGGATATGTACAAGGATGCCTACGGTATCCGTCCCCGTGGTATCGACACTTCTGCTTGGACAGAAGAGCAGTTCGAAGCAGAGTTCCGCCAGCTGGGCATGACCATTGCCGACAACGACCGCGAGCGTAAAGAAGCCGAAGAGCGTGCCATGCACGACTTTGAGATGCGAGTGCAGGGTCTGTTGATGTCGGGTGCTAAGGATCGTGACATGGCCCTGCGTTGGGTGCATGAAGCAGAAGGCAGCAACGGTGATGATGATTACCTGTGCTATCTAGTTGGCTTGCCCTACGGGTATTTCCGTAAGGTTGACAGGGTTATTGTTTGAGCATATAATACACACATACACTAAACAAACAAGGAGCGAAACATGAGAGAATTTGTAACAGTAGCAGAGATGGTAGAAGCATTGCGAGCATTGCCGCAAGACGCACGTTTGGTAATGACCCACGGTGGTTATTACTGTTACAGTGAGTTGGCCAGTGTGTGTTTGCCCGAGGCTTACACCATGGAGAGCGATGAGGCTGAAGTGCCGGAAGGCACCGTGGTCTATCGCTTAGGTCACAGCAATCAGAATCCCTGATTGATTACCTGATGTGGGGCAGGTCAAGGCCCCACAGTCCTATCCCAAGGATCACCCAAGCTAGAACTTGGGGCCGATGAGCATCGCAGGCCCGACCACGGGTGCCGATGGACGATAAATTGGGAAGCAGTCGTGAGCAGTGGGAGATGTTGCTAAAATACAACATCGAATTTGGTTGACAGGTTGGGGATTTGGTTTTATAATACACACATAGACACTAAGGAGCAGACGATGTTGAAAATGATTGGAATTGCCGCTGTAGTATATGTTGGTTGGGTAACCGGCCTCATTCAATCCGCCCTGCTGATCACAGCGGGTCTCTTAACAGTTATCGCAGGAGCCTAACATGGAATGGATCGCAGTTTTAATTCTAGCCCTCACTGGTCAATTGGTCTTGGGCCTGGCAGTGGCCATGGTCCTGCTGTTCTTGGAGCAGAACTGATTAACCCTAGGGGTTGACGGGTCTTTGATTTGGCATTATAATACACACATCAACAACGCACTAAGGAGCAGACAATGACTACAGTAGCAGATTACAACGCCGCCCTCGTTCAAGACGCTTGCAACGAAGCCGCAATCCAAGCCCGTACAGCCGCTAAGGCTTTCTACGCCCAGCACGGTGATCGCGATGCCTGCGGCTTTGCCTGGGTTGATGTCTGGGGTGTGCGATCAAACAGCCGTTTGGGCAAGACACTTCAGAGCTTTGGCTTCCGCAAATCCTACACAGGCAGTCTCCAATTGTGGAGCCCATGTGGTAGCCCAACACAATCAATCAGCATCAAGGAAGCAGGTGCTGAGGCCTATGCAGAAGTACTGACACGCAAGTTGGGCATCAAAGCCTACGCAGGATCACGTTTGGATTAATTAATCATTGACAGGGGAGCGATCCCCTGTTATAATACAGTTTTACAAGGAAACAAAATGGATAAAGCACAGAAACAAGCCGCCCTCAATACAGCATTGATCATTGGTTGGATCACCGTTGTGGTAGTTAGCCTTAGAGTTCTAATTGAATTCTTTGGTGTTCAGGTGTTTGGTATTGCCGTGGTATCAGCACTGTTGATCTTCTTGATCAAGATGATGTATGAAAACGAAGTGGCCAAGATCCGCACACTGGACCAGCTCAACAACAAGGAAGCCAAATGAACAAACAAGTTCGCGGCCTTGTACAGATCCTGTTTGGTCTAGTGCTGTTGATCATCGCAGGATCATCTGTAACACACAATGACGTCAACGATCTTGCATCGTGGATGATGGTCTTGGGCCTAAGCCTAGCAGGTACAGCACTGGGCCTCTTGGGCTACAGCGACATAATCGAATCACAATGTCAGTAAATAATCAACAAGGAACACAGATGAAAACATATCAAGAAGCCATCCAAGTCATTGCAGAAACTCGAGCACAGATGCTGACTCGTCCAGGCTACCCCATGGGCGTTTATATTCCAGAACCTGCAGTGGCTGTGATCTACGGTGTTGACGAGGAAGTGGTCTACATGGACTGCCAAATGGCCACCACAGAGCGCCGCAAACAGTTGACAGCTGCCTAACTTGACTGTATAATACACTTTTTAACGCATTAAGGAGCACACATGGCCACAGCCAAAAGCAAAGCACCCAGCAAGGGCACCACAGTACTGGAGTTTGATCAAGACGCGATCAAACGCAGAGAAAAAGAAGTAGCACGTGAAACAGATGACCAGATCCTTGAGCGACTGGCAGAACGCTTTGAAATCCTCACAGACATGACCAAGGCTGTCAAGTCAGGCGATGTACGTGCTATGATCGTCAGTGGCCCTCCGGGTGTGGGCAAGAGCTACGGTGTTGAAGCAGTACTGCAAAAGGACGGCCTGTTTGACATCCTAGGCGAACGCAAGCCCCGATTCGAAGTGGTCAAAGGTGCTATGAGTTCAATTGGACTCTACGCCAAACTCTACGAGTTCTCAGCGGAAAAGAATGTAGTGGTGTTTGACGACTGCGATTCAATCCTTATGGAAGACCTCAGCCTTAACATCTTAAAAGGCGCATTGGACTCCAGCTCACGCCGCTTTATCTCTTGGAACACAGATTCTAGGCTGCTACGCTCAGAAGGCATTCCAGATCGCTTTGAGTTCAAGGGTGCGGCCATATTCATCACCAACATCAAGTTCGAGCACGTTCGCTCAAAGAAACTCAAAGACCACTTGGATGCATTAGAAAGCCGTTGCCACTACATTGATCTGCAGATGGACACACAACGTGAGAAGATCCTGCGTATCAAGCAGGTGATCAAAGAGAACGAAATGCTGAGCCGCTATGAGTTTGAGCCTGTGGTAGTGGACGAGCTGGTAGAGTTCGTGGAAACCAATCAGGATAAGTTGCGTGAGCTGAGCCTGCGTATGGTACTCAAGCTGGCAGATCTGCGTAAGGCATTCCCTGCTACTTGGACTGCCATGGCACGTACAACCTGTATGAAGCGATCATGATACAGCGTGTGGCCCTTTACGCAACCCTGGGCCTGTTGCTGACTGCTCTAGGCTACACTGGCAGCTCAGAAGTGTTCTGGGCCATGCTGGGGCTGTTTTGGTGTGCAGAGCATCTAGCTCGTGCGGAAGGCTACGACTCAGCTGTAGAAGAAGCTGATCGTGTATTGCAGTATGCACAGCACCTGTTAGATCGTGCAGAGCAGGTAACTAAACAACAACAAGAGCAGACCAAACAATGACCGCCTTTACAGACTTAATAGAACGTAGCACTACATGCCAGTACATAGGACAGGCAGCTACAGGGCACAGCACACGGCTACAGCCTACCTGCACAGTACACAGCGTAGCAGGACGCTCTTACTGTGAGGAGCACTTGTGGTCAGTGTATCAGAAAGGTTCAGCCACTGCTCGCCGCAAGAAAGACGAGCGAGTAGCAGCCGCAGTATGGGACATAGAGTCAGAGTTCAATGCCGCTGTAGAAGAGCTGGTCAGCGAAGGCTTTGACCTCTGAGGGGGTGGGAGGTGGTGGCGGTGGGGGGCCGACTGCTCCCCGCAGCCGCTTGCTAGCTACAGCTAGCTTGCTTGCAGTACCCAGTTAGATGTAATCACCAGGACCACAGATCTCATGATCTATTAAAAATTGCACAGCTGATTTTTTGCACTAGTATACCCCTCGGGCTGTCCTTACTATGGATTCACAGTACTCACAGTAAAAAACTCACCCCACCCCTGCTTTTTTCACTTTTGAAAAATTTTTTTACAAGTTTTTTTGATCCACAGTTAGTCGGTGGCAGTGTCAGCGTTATTGGTTTTACCATTTCTGTTGTCACGCTGTTTACGCACAACCATTGTGTAGCATTCAGTTCTAGGCGCATAGTTTGTGATACGATCACAGAATGTTGCTGATCCACTGTAGCGAGCCATGCAGTAGTTACGTTCATCCAGGGTTTTTTTGTTAGCACACTCACTCATGTCAGCCCAGCACACTGTAGATATAGTG
>Ga0209500_10001875_pt1 | contig 15402 bp, 10 predicted proteins | sample S_140212_EF_Meta_FD_187323 | JGI IMG/M metagenome (GOLD analysis project Ga0209500, IMG submission 187323) | Freshwater microbial communities from Lake Simoncouche, Canada to study carbon cycling - S_140212_EF_MetaG (SPAdes) (version 2) | ecosystem: Environmental > Aquatic > Freshwater > Lake ... | reverse complement strand
GGTACAGACAAAGCTCAGCAGGTTCACCAGTGGCCAGTTTTTCCAGTAACAGACCATCAGAACGCCAACCCCCAGTAGCAGCAGATAGGCATAAAAGCTGACAAAGTCGACCGCTCCGGTCGACAGCATCAAGGGGGTACCGTAACCCCCGAGAATTCCCAGCACCGCCACCAGCATGGAGTTAAATTGGACCGAAATTCCACCCGCCAGGACCGTGATCAGCCCCATGAGCACAAAGGAAGGGACATCATCAATCAATTGATAAAAGTGATTGGCGGCATACACGCTGAAATACAGCATGGCCAAACCTCCCCCCATCAATCCCTGCCCGAAGAGGTGGTATCGGTGGCCCAACAATCGGACCCCAATTGTTAACAGGCCTAAACCCGCTACCGCAGCGATGGCGACACGACCAATTGGTTTAATCAGGTCGTTATCGAACGAATATTTCAGAAAAAAGCCGACGCCGATCACCAGAATCAAAATCCCCAGCCGCAACAACCATTGGCTGGCCATCGCGTATTCCATCGACACCCCCGCCGGCATCTGCTCTTCACCCACAACGATCCAGCTCCAGATTTTCCCGAGCGCCTCTTTCGCAGAGGTTTCAAACTTGCCTGGTGTTCGTGGGGGTGCCGAAACAGGTAAAGCGGGAGTGGGGTCGGGTAAATGATGACCCCGTTGTTCCATCAACGAACCAGTGGTGATCGGTTTCGGTTGAGTCTTGATTGAAGGCGGAGTAACCGAGATCGGGTCGTCGTTTTTTTTGAGGTTGCGATCTCGTGTGGTTCGATCCTCGTCGGGAATCGCCCATGCAATTTCTGGAAGCTTGGGGACGGGCGCTTTCCGAGTGATCGCAGGCTCAGCAACCGGCGCATCAGCTGGGGAAGTCGTTGGAGAAGCTGTTGGCTCGGCGATTTTATGAGCGGCGTTTACTGTCGCATGCTGCTTTTCTAACTGTTTTCTTAGCAAGCTCAGGTCGCGTTGCAATTCCTCGAAATGCCGTTTCTGTTGTTGATGCAGCTGGCTCAGCAGCACGATTCCATAGATCGGGACTCCAAACACGATCAACAGCGAACCGACTGCGACACAAAGCCATTCCATGATTGATCCGCCTTTGACGTGGGGATACCAAACGATTGATCACACTGGATCACAGAACGTTTCGCAGAACTCAAGCAGTGTGTGACCATTGTTTTCTGAACGAGAAAGTTCCATTCACGGTAATGGCATATCGAGAAAACGGCATCGTAAGATGCTTTGAATCGCAACGAAAATCCGTGGCTGCTTCCGCCAATCATAACAAAAACAGGATGGCAAGTTCTCTGGGCAATCGCAAGGGAGAATACGACAAAAGCACTAAAAAGTTAATCAAAAATAAATAATTAAAATAAGAATAATATTGATTGTTGTTTGATTTATTTCGGATTACGGCTCTTCGTGTTGCCCTGCAAAGCCGTTTTTGAGGGTGGAATTCTGTCCAAATCACCGTGTGCAAAATGGGTGGCATTCGCAACGGATCACGGTTTTTGTACGGGAGCGATTTTGCTTTGTATTCGCTTGAGGATGTCTTCGCGGCTGAAAGCATCGTCACACCGCTGTTGAAACTCGGTCCGGTTTAAGACTTGATTCGCCGAAAGTTCGACCGAGGCCCATTGTTCGACCGGTAGCAGATAGGTTGCCTCGTCCAATTGCTCGGAGGGTATCATGTTCCATTCGCCGGTGTTCGGGTCCTGGATTCTTGGCGCGGCCGCTGACTCATAGCGAACTTTCAATCGGCAGAAACGGATTCCCAGAGTTGCCCAATTGGCAACCGAACCCTGCTTGAAATCGATCCTGACGGGAACGATGACACGCGTATCAACAGCCATATCAGGATCATGATTCAAATCGGCCAACCAGGTTTCGGCAAAATTGCGGCTCGTGGCCAGCTCCGCTCGCTCTTCATCGGTGACCTGCATTTCCAGCCCGATGTCCTCGGCGGAAATTGCATAACAACCGTAAAACAGCTGTTGGATCTCTTGAAGCTCGACCAGCAATGGCTGACGGCGGAGCCCCTGTTCAGTGATTCCGGCTAATTGAGGCAGAGTCGATTCATCAACCAACTCGCGCAAAACTTGTCCCAGAAATTGGTACGAGCGTGCCATTCGCAAAAAATAAGTGGGGGCGGGTTCAATGCGAAGTTGTGGTGCAAAGGTTGGCGGTGGATCGTGCGGTAAAGAGACCTCCTTGGCTGGCAGTTCTTTCCGCAGCAACTGGGTTACTTTCCGTTTGGTGATCGAGGCCTGATACGTTTCAAGACTCCGCCTTTTGTAGTTTGCCGAGAGCAACAGGTGTCTTGATTCGACCGCTTTGTCGGGGAAAAGTAGTGTCTCGGTCGCAAAAACCTGATAATCAAACCAGCCACTTTTTGCATTCGGATTCAGATCAACCTTGCCAGTCCGAATGGCTTTCACCAGTTCCCGGATCAGGTTGACCTGAGTCGAAAAGTCATTGGCGAGTAGTCGTCGCGCCAATTCCGATTCACGACTCACCACGGGCGGGAACAGCGAAATCGACGTAGATTGCAGGTTCCGTTCACGGCGAATTCGCAACAAGTCAGCGGCACTCGGGTTGTCCACCAGATCTTTAATCGTCAATCGCGTGGCGAGATTACTGAGCCGAGAACGTCGTGCAAGGACTTTTTGATAGTCTGCGAAGAGTTGGGAATCCTGCTTCAGTACACGGATGATGATCTGCATCCAGTCGTTTTTATTCAGTTCGAAATCGAGCTGAAAAAAGCGTCCCACCCGATAACATTTCTGCAACTGCTCGTTCCAGGTATAGAAACCAATCGGTTTTGTTTGCGTCAATTCGGCTTCAAAACGCTGTTGGAATTCCACCTCGGCATTGGGGTTTGTCGAGCGGAACTCGACTCCTGCCAATTGCAATCCGACCGAAAAAAACGCGGCGGCCCGACTGTCTTGCGGAACGGCTTTCGCAAGTCGCACAAGACAATCCAGATCTCCGGCATACCCACCCGAAATCCCGAGAAACCAGTACTGTTCGAGCGCGGCGTACAATCGCTCATCAAATTGCCGGGACTTCTCATCAATCAGATTGACCGACGGCAAAACCGGGATACCACTCGACTGCACACTCTGTAATGCGTCGCGATAATTTTTGTGAAAGCCGATGATTTTCAGGTCGATATCGGGCTTTAACAGTTCGATATCCAGGCTAAAAACAGTTCCACTGAAGTTGATGTTCGACCCATGCACCGGATAAGACGCCACGCGCTCAGGCACAAATTCCGGAACTTTCTGTACGTTAAACTCATCGTCGGTGAAATCTTGCAAGTACTCTGAGCGCGGCTCGTGATACCGGATTTGATCAATTTCCACCGTCTGTTCGTTAGAACAACCTGATAACATCACGCTGAAACAGAGCGCGAGAACTCTATTGTTACCCAGTCTTGGGCAAATCAATCGCATGATAATCGTACTCAACTTGATGAACGGAGAAAACGGAAATCTGCCTGGCAATTTGCGTTTATCGCTCCTCTACGGATCGTTCTACGCAAAAAACGATCAATCCCATGGAGTCAATCTCCAACCCTAATCACGAATCACGAATCACGAATCACGAATCACGAATCACGAATCACGAATCACGAATCACACACTGCGAACGCAATTCTTTCAGCGGATTCGAGTTCTTCATCGAGACGATCTGGGACATCAGATTTTACAAACATTCCTCTGTATAACCATAAATGTTGAGTTTCCGCAACGACCTCACCCGATTTTTATCAGAAAACTAATCTTCCCAGCGTCACTGGCCGCAGGTAGCGAGGGTTGGTCAAACGAGTTGGGTTAGCGCGATCAATCCCGCTTCTGCCGATTGAGCCGAAAACAGTTCGCGCCCGTTTAACGTGATCCGTTGGGTAAAGCGGTGAACCTGTAAGCCGGGAGAAAATTGCCACCGAGATTAAAGGCTGCGGACAACGCTGACCAAATGATCGATTTCGTCTTTGGTGTTGTAAAAGGCAAACGAAGGTCGCACCGTCGATTCGACTCCATAACGACGTAGCGATGGCTGCGCACAGTGATGACCCGCTCGCACCGCAATTCCTTCCAAATCCAATCGCTTGCCAATCTCTTCAGTACGTCGATCTTTCAAGACGAACGAGATGAGGCTGACCTTGTCCCGCGCCTGCCCAATCAGCCGCAGCCCCTTGATCGGTAATAATCGCTCGGTCGCGTACTCGAGCAAACCATGCTCGTACCTGCCGATGTTGGGCAAGCCGAGTTGCTGTACGTAGTCCAAAGCAGCACCGAGCCCAACCGTATCCGCAATGTTGGGGGTCCCCGCTTCAAACTTATTGGGTGGATCCGCGTAGGTGGTTTCTTCAAAGGTCACGCTCTTGATCATGTTCCCACCCCCCTGCCAGGGGGGCATGATCTCCTGCAACTCGCTGCGAGCATAGACGACACCAATCCCGTTTGGGCCGAAAATCTTGTGCCCGGAAAAGACAAAAAAGTCACACCCAATCTCTTGCACATTCACGGGCAGATGCGAGACCGACTGGGCCCCATCGATCAAAACCCGTGCCCCGTAACGCTTGGCCATCTGCGTCATTTCCGCGACCGGCAAGATCGTTCCCAAACTGTTTGACGCTTGGGTGAGTGCAACGAGCTTTGTCCGGGGGCCCAGCAGTCGCTGATATTCTTCGAGCATGACTTCACCGCGATCATTGACGGGAATCACGCGAATGTGAGCCCCCTGCTCTTGGGCCACCATTTGCCAGGGCACAATATTGGCATGATGTTCGAGCGTCGAAAGCAGAATTTCATCCCCCGACTGCAGAAACTTGCGGCCAGAGGTCTGTGAGACCAGATTGACCCCTTCCGTGGTGCCGCGAACAAACAGGATTTCTTCTTTGGTCGCCGCCCCGAGAAATCGTTGGACTTTCTCGCGAACCGCCTCGAAGGCATCCGTGGAACGGGCCGCCAGCGTATGCGCTGCCCGGTGAATGTTGGAATTGTCGTGCGCGTAGTAGTGCGAAATCGCATCAATCACCGATTGCGGTTTGTGTGTGGTGGCTGCGTTGTCAAACCATACCAGCGATTTTCCATGGACTCGTTGATTCAATGCAGGAAAATCACGGCGGATTGAAGGGATATCCAGTGGGCGCGAACCCCCAGCGCGAATATTGGCGGGCGTCTGCCGGGAGGCGAGGGCCTGCCGCAAGAGTCCGATACCGGGGGAACTGGGGCAAAAACCCTGCTCGGTTTCGGCCGTGGGGTTGCGAATCTGTGCGACGAAATTCCGTAACCCCTCGATCGAAATGTCTGCAGGGTAACGATCCATGCCACCGGAATGATCGAAGCCGGGAGGATTGACTCCGGTTTGACCGACGGCATTGCGACCGGCGGCCAAGGGATCGACCGCAGCGTGATTGACACCCGAGTGCCCGACTGGGAAGGAATTGGACTCGGGATTCACAGCCGCGTTTTACCCAAAGTGATGGAATCCGAGCGGGGGGCGCTGTTGCGAAGGGACCCCTTGGCCAAGCAACGGAATTCCCTCGGTCCCCCGCGTAGCAGACAGCGGCATGGGGATGGGGTTCGAGATGGTCTGGCCCGCCGAGACGGCATCGGTCCACGACATACGGGAATCGCTACCTGAAACAAACGGGTGCGAAGCGGTTGAGACCGGCCCCGTTATCGCCTGAGGGGTCGCCTGAGGGGTCGTATTCAGCAGTCGCGTGGCGATTTGCGCGATCAATTCCGGTGTGATGTCAGTCATGACTTGGCCTTAAATTATCGATCCGAAGCAGTGAATCTGTCAGTCAAGCCCGCTCATTTCACCTTCGGCTTCCGGCTTTCATAGTCGTGGTAATAACCAACCTCAACGTTTTCCAAGACTCCGACCGCATCGTCGGTGAGGACCGCCAAGGCAAAGTACAGCGTCAACAAGTACGAGGCGACCCCCAGGCTGTCGGTTCCCATCAGCCGCGCCGAGAGACTCGGCATAATCTCGCCCGGGATCCCTGCCTGATGCAATCCGACAACCCCCTGATCGGCATCACCAACCCGCAATAACAGAATGCTCGTCGTCTCAAACCATTGATTGGATTGATACCGGCTTTTCATTTCCAGCTTGTCACAGGGGACCAGCGGAACACCCCGCCAGGTAATCACTGGAGTTCCAAACAGATTCGTCGTTACGGGGGGGACACCCCGCCAGGTACACTCACGCTCGAACGCTGCGATCGCTTTAGGATGGGCGAGAAAGAACGCCGGTTTTTTCCAGACCAGAGCGAGTAACTCGTCCAGGTCATCCGGCGTCGGGGCTCCATAACGAGTGCTGATCCGCATCGCGGGATCAACCGAATGGATCAAGCCAAATTTGGTGCTGTTGATCAGTTCCCACTCTTGCCGTTCCTTAATCCCTTCAATCGTCAACCGCATCTGTTCTTCGAGTTGGTTCAGAGGACCGTTGTACAGGTCCGAGACCCGAGTATGAACCCGCACCACGGTTTGCACGGCTGACAACGAATACTCGCGGGGATTGGCCGAGTAATCGACGAAGGTTTCCGGAATTTCCATATTTTCTGCGAAGCCCGATACCAGATCAATGTTTCGCTCGCCGTAGCGGTTAACGGTCGATTGCAGTTCCAGATGTTCTTCGATCGCTTTCTTGAATTCCGTATCCAGATTCGGCAGCTCTTTCAGTACCGCATCCAGGTCTCTGCGCGAAAATGTTAGTAAAACACACGGGGTGATCGTCCGGACCGTGATATCCGAGGGCTTTTCCGAAACCAGATCGGTTTCTCCAAAATATTCCCCTTCGTTTAATAGGGCGATCCGCAGATTGCTGCCGTGAACCCCTTTGCTGAGGACTTCGACTTGCCCTTGAGCAATGATGAAAAATTTGCTGCGGTCTTCCCCTTCGACGATCAGCTTGTTGCCGAGCGAAACCGCTTCCGTTTTAAAGCGACTCGTCATACGGGCGATGATCGCATCGGGCAACCGGGAAAAAAGGGGGACACTCCGCAAGGCTTCGGGCGAGAACGAGACCTGTTCGCCGCTGATCTCGACGCCGATTCGTTCGGCTTTCGACAGCTCGACTTTGGTCCGGTTCACACGATAAGTCCCCCCATCGACTTGAACCCAGGGGAGCAGACTCAGCAGCCAGCGTGGCGTAATGGACATCATCTTCGGAGATGTCTTGGTCGTGGTAGCGAGATTTCGTGCGACGGATGTCGTTACGCTGCGCTGAAGTAAATTGTCAGACATATCAGTGAGACTCCTTGGATTTTTACGAGAAAACGGATGTTCGGATTGGGCGAATTTCATCACCTCACACAGGCTGCTGTCTACAAGGCCCAAGAAAAGTCAGTGAAGAACACCACGATCAGTTCCGCCGCAGGGAGTTTGGATCAAATACCATGGCCATGCTCAAAATCAGCGGGGTTTTGATGGTCGTAGTCGTGATAGTACGCGACCTCGACATTTTCGAGGACCGCCACCGCATCGTCTGTCAGAATTGCACACGAGGTATAAAGCGACAACAGATAGGAAACCACCCCCATGCTGTCTGTTGCCATCATGCGTGCAGAAAGGCTGGGCATGATTTCTCCGGGGATACCCGTCTGATGTAATCCGACCACCCCCTGCTCCTCCTCGCCCACTCTCAAGAGGAGAATACTCGTCGTGCCAAATCGCTGATCCGGTCGCGATCGACGTGTCCCTAACTCCAACTTGTCGCAAGGAATCAGCGGAACGCCACGCCAGGTGATCACGGGTGTTCCAAAGACCGTAGTCGTTGCCGGGGGGACACCCCGCCAGGTACATTCTCGCTCAAAAGCCGCAATCGCACGAGGGTGTGCCAGGAAAAACGAAGGCTTCTTCCAGACATGCGACAGCAATTCGTCAAGATCATCCGGGGTCGGGACGCCATAACGAGTGCTCATGCGCATGGAAGGATCTACCGAATGCAGCAGGCCAAACTTGGGGTTGTTAATCAGTTCCCACTCTTGACGCTCTTTGATCCCCTCAATCGTCAGCCGCATCTGCTCTTCGACCTGATCGTACGGTCCGTTGTACAGGTCGGAAACCCGGGTGTGAATGCGCACAATCGTCTGGATTGCACACAGGGAATATTCACGCGGTGTGGAAGAATAGTCGACGAACGTTTCCGGAATTTCCACATTTTCCGCAAAGCCGGCCACCAGATCAATGTTTCGCTCACCATAACGATTCACGTTCGATCTCAGCTCGAGATGTGCGTCAATCGCTTGCTGAAATTCGGCTTGGACACCAGGCAGTTCGTTGAGAACCGCCTCGAGGTCCCGGCGGGAAAAGGTCAACAGAACGCAGGGGGTCAGGGTTCGAATCGTGACATCCGAATGTTTGTCTGAAACGATATCCGCGTCACCAAAAAATTCTCCTTCGGTCAGCAGCGCAATTCGCAGGTTGCGACCATGTGCCCCCTTGCTGATCACTTCCACCTGCCCCTCGGCAATGATAAAGAATTGATTACGGTCCTCACCCTCGACAATCAATTCGTTTCCCAACGAGACCACTTCGGTCTTGAATCGGCTGGCCATCCGCGTGGTGATGTCATTCGGCAAGCGGGAAAACAAGGGAACCCGCCGCAAGTCCTCCGGGGCGAACGAAGCCACCCCGTCCACCACGCGAATCTCGATCCGCTCGGCCTGCATCAACTCGACCTTCGTCCGATTCACTCGGTAGGTTCCACCGTTCACCTGAACCCAGGGAAGCAACCGTAAGAACCAGCGCGGAGTAATCGACATCATTTTCGGTGATGTCTTGGTGGTGCTGGCCAGATTACGAGCGACCGCCGTTGTGACACTGCGCTGCAGAAGATTATCGGACATGGAAATTCATCCCGGAATACGAAAAGACTGAGGCGGCAATACGGAAAACGGTTGATCAGGCGAAAGTCGGTTATTCTTTGTCGAAGAGCGGGGTCGAGAGATACCGTTCGCCGCTGTCTGGCAATACGGTGACAATCGTTTTCCCCGCAGCCTCAGGTCTGGCCGCGATTTTTAACGCCGCCGCCATGGCCGCGCCGCAACTGATTCCACAGCAAATCCCTTCAAGTCGCATCAATCGCTTGGCCGTTTCAATCGCTTCGTTGTCTGTAATCTGCAGGATTTCATCCAGAAGACTGAAGTCGAGAATTTGCGGCACAAAACCAGCACCGATCCCCTGGATTTTGTGACGCCCCGGTGCCCCTCCCGAGAGAACAGGACTTGATTGAGGCTCGACCGCAATCGATTTGATGGGCAGATTCTTCTGCTGTTTCAAATATCTCGAGACCCCCGTGATGGTCCCCCCGGTGCCGACCCCCGCCACAAAGTAGTCGATCTTCCCCTGGGTATCTTCAAAGATCTCTGGCCCCGTCGTGCGGAAATGGATTTCCGGATTCGCGGGATTGTTGAATTGCTGCGGCATGAACCAACCGGGTTGACGCGAAAGCTCTTCAGCCCTGGCGATGGCCCCTTTCATCCCGTCTGCCCCCGGCGTAAGGACCAATTCCGCACCAAAACCACGCAGCATCATGCGACGCTCGAGTGACATCGTTTCCGGCATCGTCAGCGTGAGTGGGTAACCGCGTGCCGCACAGACAAATGCCAAGGCAATCCCGGTGTTGCCACTGGTTGGCTCGACCACGTGCATACCCGCCGTTAACCGCCCCGATTTTTCGGCAGCAACAATCATGGAGGTGCCAATCCGGCACTTCACACTGTAGGCAGGATTGCGCCCCTCAATCTTGGCCAGAATTGTAGCCCCCAACCCCTCGGTGAGGCGATTGATTCTGACCAGCGGCGTTCCCCCGATCGACTCGGAATTATCGGCATAAAAAGACACGGCATTCCCTCCGTCGCGCATCGCATACACTGACATCGACGATTGTCGGCGCCTTAAAATAATCACCACCAAGTAGGTGGTACTTTATCGCCCTAAAACAGCATGTCAAGAGAAGCTGAATATCGAAAAAACGAAATTTCCGCCAAGTTTTCAGGAATTGGCGGTTTTTTATGATTTAAACAGAGGTCTCATCAGGGGGAACTGCGATCGATCGAGTTCAGAGCGATCAACGCCGATCGGAAATTATGCGTCAAAACGAGAAAATAAAGACTGGATTCGTGTTGAATCGGCCTATCGCATGCATCGAGCCACCAATACGGCTGACGACCCCGTTTGAGTTTGTCAAATGCACCTCGCCGGCGCATGATCAAGTTTTTCAGGGCTTTGCGGCGTCCCCTCTCACCAATTCCACATTCGGCGGAACCCAAGTCCCATCGAGAATCCCCTGCTCGGCCCAGTACGCGCGAAGATACAACGAAAACGCCCCTTCAGGAGCGGGAACCCAATTCGTTTCTTTGTCTGTCCCCGGAGAGGTGGCACCAAAATACAGCGTCAGTGATCCATCTGGCTGGTATTTCAGCGACTTGTTTTTTGTTCCGAGCGAGTATCGGTTGAGTCGATTCGGATGGAAGACGTGCTGTTCATTATAGAGCGTCAGCGACCAGAATCCTTTCACCGGGGGTGTTTGTCCCTTGGGAAAGGTGACCGAATAGAGATTCTTCCCGTGCAACTGCTGACCGTCTCGGTCCAAATCCCGATAAATGTATTTCGTTTCATCGGGCTTGTTGTCGTACATATTCGACTTGGCGGTGGCGGTCCGGTTCAGATAATCGGTCCCCCATTGTGCATTATTCACCGGCGAATTCCAGCCGTTTCCGATCGATCGGCCATTATACTTCCACTGGAACAATGGACTGATCAGTTCCCGATCCGCGATTTGGAATGACTCGACCAACGCCTGACGGATTTCCGCATTCGACTCGGCCGCTTCGACGACCGAGTGAATCCAGCGATACAAAGACTCTTCACCCGGAAGTGGTGGGACTCGTTTCAGCACCTCGGGCAATTGATCGAGAAACGTCTCGGGGACAACCCACTTGGTTTCGCCCGAAGCCCCTGCAGGGACGGGGAAATGGGGTAGCTTGCTCCAGTCAGTCTGCTGCATCTTGCCGTCAAATTTGCTGAGCGGATAAAACAGGACCTGGCTCAGGACCGACTGCACGGCCTGAGTATCTTCGGGGGTGTCATCCTTGAAGATTCGCGGGGCACAGAAAACCAGTTCGGTCGAGGAACGAACAAATCCCTGAATTCCTGCTGGCAATTCCCCTTCCCAATTCGGTCCGACTAACAGATAAAAACCAGGTTTGGTCCCGTACGGCTTGCCGATCTCGGCCACTTCATCCGTCCGTGCGTCGTACAACGCATAGACCCAGAAGCGATTCCCGAAATCCGGCACCTGAAACACCACCGGTTCGTTTTCCAAGGCGAAATAACCCGCACCATAGACCACGTCCTGGTTCGGACAGGTGACGAAGGTCTGTTCGGGTTTCACATAAGTGGTCAGCATCGCATTCATCCCGACGGGGGCAATCGGCAGTACCCCCCCATTCAAGCCGGGTGTCGGAGCCATGGCAAACGCGGCCCGGCGATGGTACGAGTTCACCAGGGGCCAACCCCAGACATAGGCCATGCGTCCTACCAACTGGACGTATTCTTTCGTCATGGCATTACCGGCAGCCGGACCGGGAACATCTGTGGCCTTGATCGGCAGCGGGATCTGCTGGGCACCGGCACGACCACCAGTCGCCCCACAAATCAGCAAGACAATCACCGAGCAAAGTAGTCGTGGCCGTCGCGAAGTATGCAAATGTATGGCTTTCAAAAATGGTATTGAGTCAATCCGTCTCAGTTATCAGGCAAAATCTCACCAGGAATCCCGCCGCAAACCGAGGCGACCCTGTTCGAAGGTCGCCGACCGAACCGCGATCGTCGTGAAAGGTTGGAAAAAATCCCTGTCCGTGTTAGCTGATTTATGGCTAAGACTCTATCGAAAACAAAAAGACAACGGCAAGCGGACCCCTCGTTTTTCCCGCGTCAGAACTCAATTCTTAACAATACGGCCTGCTGGCCGCAGCCCCCCCCCATTTTTGCGAGATTGCAACCTCTGCAATCCCGGCTCCCCAAATTCTGCTTTCGTCAATTGACGCTGACCTACCCCGTTCGTCACAGTAGATATCTCTGAGAAAACGGATCCTGCATCACACACCACACGAAATACGGAAACCATTTCATGGCCAAGAAAAAAGCCGCTAAAAACGAGTCGTCCCAAGAAACGTCCGCCGTCTTGCCGCGGATCGTGATGCGAACCGGTGAAGCACTGGTCGAAGCCGAACCGGCCTACTCGGCCGCCGAACCAGAAGTCATTATTGGCGAACTCGATGGCCCCGTGGGATATGCCATCGCCAATTTGCTGGGAGACCAAACCAAAGGACATTCCCGCGTGTTTGCCATCCTGAATTGTGATGTTCAGGTGCGACCCGTCACACTGATGGTCAGCAAAGTGACCGTCAAAAACACGAAATACACCAACATCCTCATGGGAACGGTCCAGGCAGGGATTGCCAACGGAGTCCTGGATGCGGTCCGAGCGGGGGACATCCCCAAGGAAAAAGCGAATGATCTGGGAATCATTGTTTCCGTCTGGCTCGACCCCAGCGTGACCAAAGTCGAAGTCGATCACGAGATCCTGTTCGAAACCAATCGCCAGGCGACCGCCAAAGCGATCCACAAAGCCATGCGCAACGAACCAACGATCGACTGGCTGCTGGAAAATCAGAAAAACGTCACCCACTACTTTCATCAATTGGGCGTTGAAAAGAAACTCTGATCAAAAAGAATCGCTGGCAAACCCGTCAGGTTTCCGAGTCCCCCTCGACGTGTTCCCGTTGCCTGTTGGCCAACAACAAGTTCCTGTGAATCAACAGGCAATTTTTCGATTCAACCACAAACCCAGTAAGCCCAGCAAACCCACTGCGCTGGGTATAAACCTTTTGCCTCGTCGCAAACAGGACGACTTTGGCCTCTGATCTCTCCACGTTAGACGGCCATCACCACTGGACAGCGCGGTCTCGACCGGCTTCGTCGTTCCCTTGTCACTGAAGCGTTCAGGCAAATCCCTTGCATGCCGCAGTCGTTTCGTGAATCAAACCCTACTCCAGAAATACAAAGAGAGTGAACCACGAATCACACGAATCGCACGAATCGCACGAATAAGAAAATATTAAAAAAACATGCTGAAACCGGAATTTCCGATTTTTCCTTCTTACTGCGATTGAATTTCTCTGATTCGAGTTATTCGTCTTATTCGTGGTGCCGAAGGCCAATCCGAAATTCGATTCACCGAGCAGACTTGGTTTGCCGTTGAACCATCAAATCGTCTCAGCGGATAACCGGCAATTCGCTCTTCCGTTGTTGCTGCTGCTGCTGCAGCCAGTCCAGCATCACGCCGAGGGTGTTATTCCAGTCCTCTGCGAAAAATAATTCGTGGAGATGATCCGGCAGAACGACCAGTTGTTTTTCGGTCGAACGAATCCGATCCCACCAACTCGCCATCGCGGCGGGATCCGTGGTTCGATCGGCATCTCCCTGAATCGCGAGTACCGGCAGCGAAATCAGCGCGGCATCACGCTCGGCGGCGGCGAGTGCGGTTTGCATCGCAAAAAACCAGCCCGCCGTCACCGTCTTATTGATCAAAGGATCGCCCCGGCGAAGTGCCGCAAATCCCGCGTCACTCGTCAGATTCGCCGGATCAATCCCGTTCGAAAATCGTGTCGTCGGACGGAACTGAACCAAAATACGTCCCAGCAATTTGGTCAGCGGATTGACATGCAGCTTTAATCCCAGCAAGGGTGACGAAAGAACCAGCGCCGAAGGAGCCACCCGTTGCAACTGTACGGTCCGAATCGCAATCAGTCCCCCCATGCTGTGTCCCAGCAGCACCGGAGCAATCCGATTCAACCCCAGGCGTTCCCAGAGAAATGCGATGTCGTCGCTGTACTGGTCGAACGCAGCGACATGGGTGGGGACGCCCCCCGATCGCCCATGCCCGCGCACGTCTGCCACGATCATGGTCCAGCCGCGCTGGGCAAAGCCATTCGCGACATGTTCGTGGCGGCCCCCATGTTCCCCCAACCCATGTACCCAGAACAGGACTCGCGCAGGATCAGGCTCGTCCGGGGAATAGGTGCGAACGAACAAATCGACTCCGTCAGCCGTCTTAAAAATCTCTTTTTTTTGCTGCATTAATCCCCATCCACTTCCGCTTGCAGCTTCGCTTTACAATGCGTCAGCATCTCATTCTGCTCCGGAGTTAATACCGGAAATTTCAGATTCAGCTTGTGAATCTCATTCGACAAAATCTTGGCGACCAGCAGATGAGTCATCGGCTTTTGATCCGCCGGAATCACGTACCAGGGAGCGGACCTGGTGCTGGTGGCACTCAGCATCTCTTCATAGGCGGTCATGTATTCATTCCAATGTCCCCGCTCAACCAGATCACCGGGCGAAAACTTCCAATTCTTTTTCGGGTCATCAATCCGCGACAAAAAACGGCGTTTCTGCTCGTCCTTGGAAATGTGCAGAAAAAACTTGATGATCCGCGTCCCGTTGCGCACGAGCCGCCGCTCGAATTGGTTGATCTCTTTATAGCGAGATTTCCAGAATGATTTCTTCGCAGGATCGGCATTGGGGATCCGCTGCCGCGTAATGTATTCGGGGTGGACTTTCACCACGAGCACCTCTTCATAGTAGGACCGATTGAAGATCCCAATTCGTCCCCGTTCCGGCAGTGCTTTCGCACAACGCCAAAGGTAATCATGATCCAGCTCTTCGACCGAAGGCTGCTTAAAGTTGACGACATCAACTCCTTGGGGGTTGACCCCTTTCATCACTTTTTCAATCGTTCCATCTTTGCCCGCAGCATCCATCGCCTGGAAAATCACCAGGACTGACCAAGAGTCAGCGGCATATAGCAATTCCTGCGATGTCGAGAGGTCTTGAACATCTTCCACCAGCAGGCGCCGAGCCTCCTGCCGTCGCTCGGAGGCCATTCCTCTCCCTTCAACCTCCCAGTTGGCAGGAAAATCCTTCAACTGGATCTTTTTTTTCTCGGGAACGCGACACAGGTCGATCACATCAGACAAATTCAGCATCCCGTTTTCTCCAATCCAACCCGCGAATTCCATTTGGACAGACGACCAAACACGATTCTACAGGTTCTTTCGGTTTCCTTCACGGGTTCAGCCTCAAGGCGATTTCCGCTCCCCTTTGGTAACCGCCGTTTTGGTGACCGCCGTCGCCTGCTGCGGACCATCCCACCACCAGCGATGAGCCACCGGTGTCGAAGCTGTGGTCGAAGCTGTGGTCGAAGCTGTGGTCGCGGTAATCCGCTGTGCCGCTTCAATCCGCTGCGAGGCCAACATCGCAGCACTCTTGGCGCTGGGGGAGCTGGTCTGAGCCG
>Ga0209500_10001873_pt1 | contig 15406 bp, 23 predicted proteins | sample S_140212_EF_Meta_FD_187323 | JGI IMG/M metagenome (GOLD analysis project Ga0209500, IMG submission 187323) | Freshwater microbial communities from Lake Simoncouche, Canada to study carbon cycling - S_140212_EF_MetaG (SPAdes) (version 2) | ecosystem: Environmental > Aquatic > Freshwater > Lake ... | reverse complement strand
GAACTTGCCGCCGTACTTGGTCATGGTCTCGGTCATGTGGTAAAGCTCAGTGCTGGTCATGAGTTGAATTGCGTTGGGACACAGGCAGTTTAACGTCATGCTTAGGACGGGTTGTCTTGGTTACAGAATCTTTATGTTGCGTTTGCTCAGGCCAGTACCAGGCAATCCAATGGATGCATGTACGCCTGAGTCACGAGCATTCAGTGTGAGTTGCAATGGACCCAACTGGAATGATTTAGTGAATGACTTGATGCCATTTTCTGTGATGTTGATGCCAGCAATTGTCTTGTCAAAGTTGAACAGTGATTTCTTGTGGGTCATCTCAGATACCTTCAATGCATGGGTGGATGTTGTCATCGTCCATATTTGTCATGGTAAATTTCTCACCAGTGACAGGATCAATGAAGCCTCCAACGAATCCGATCCCATTACGGTCAGCGGATTCTTTCATTAATGCCACAAACCTCATCGCTTCAAGACGACGTAAGCTTGTGGCATCAGGCACAGTCAGATCAGAGTTAGACATTGGATGGGGAAGTTAAGGTTTGATTAATGAACTTAGGATTTTACTAGATTCTGTTTGACATCCATACTAAATATCATATCTGCATCAGTCGGATCTTCATATCCTGTAACATCAATAGGATCAATGTCAGAGAAGCAGACCGGCTGGTCGAATTGAACATCGACCAAGACTGTGAGATATGCAGTGGATAGGTCAACCCAATCTTCGGTCAACCAATTGATGGCATGTTGCTTGTTCACCAGGTATACGGTGCGATCATGCCACACGCCTTCGCATTTAATCTTGTAGTCAATGATGGCACCGAAGTGTGTACCACTGATAGGCATTGGAACATCAGTCATTAGCTTCCGTGGTGATGGTGGACAGGGGTAAGGGGATTATGCGAATGGCGTAAAGCCTGGTACATCGATCAACTCTTGTAATGTGCAGACAGCATTTGCTGCTAGCTCACTGAATACAACCTTGTTATCAGTGACATATTCATCTGACTGATCTTCTACTACTTCGCAGCCTGCCTCCTCTAGTTCATCGCAGAACTCATCCCATGCCATGTACTTGCCATAGACATGAGCGTATCTGCCCGTGGCATCTGCTACTAATGCAACATAGTGATTCATTGTACTCATTTCAGGGGTGATTGTACTCATTACTTGTGTAGCTCCTGGTGTTGTTGCCAGTGAGCAGCATGGATCTCTGCTGCTGTTACAGCAGACTCACCTTCGGTGTTGTCATAGAGATACTGAGGTGTTGGGTCATAGCCCGTCACCTCTTGTAATGCGTCTATGCACTCCGAGATAGTATCTAGCACCCACTGTGGTGCAGAATACATTTGGTCTTTGGCTTCCTCTTGTTTGAGGACAGCGTTCATCTCTTTAATCCAGCGCTCGCATGCGCACTCTGGAGTTTTGTCTAGGGTCATGAGTTGAGTTGCGATGGAACATAGGCAGTTTAACGTCATGCCTAGGACGGGTCATCAGTCTTTAGTATTTTGTAACGTCAGATTAGTCCTAGTAGTGACAGCCAGCTGTCTGGGTGATCTGGTTCTACATCATCGCCTGCCGGTGACAGGCAGCAGGAATCAAACGTCCATTCTTCAATGTCTTCCATTGTTGGCACCTCGTACCAACCAGTTAAATCATCTGCTTCATTTCTGTAGTTACGGCCTCTGGGTATCCAGTAGTACATAAGTACTCCCTTCTTGTTCTTACGAACAGCACCGCCATACGGCAGTTGACCTTTCAGTGGATCCTGGAAGCAGCACTCGACAGGATATTGTTCCTGTCCATCTGCTTCTGTCAATGGCTCATAGCCTAATGCTGTAGCAATCTGTTGTTGTTCAGGTAATAACATGAGTTGAATTGCAATTGGATGTCTGCGTTGTTAGGATGCGCAGCCCCCTGTCAATCTTATTTAAGTTGTTGTTTTCTGGTACGTGTACGTGGTACCTTTGCTGGTGTAGCCACCGGCTCTGGTACATCTGCAACGTACTCTAGATTCCAATTAGCAATAGTATCTATTGCATTGATAAGCTTGCCACAATACTGTGTAAAGCTTATAACAAATTCTTCGCCGTGATCTGTTTGCCACTGGCGATAGGTCTTGATGCTCCACTGGACCACAGCAATGATTACTGCTGTGATAGTTACCAGTGTCATAACAATGTTGTAGGCGACACGTCGCCAATCAACTTTGCGTAGCTGTGCCAGTGCATCATCCACTGGTGGAAAGCTATAGGTCATGTTAGTCATGATGGATCTCCTGTGGGTGTGATTGTAGTTGTGTAATGTCAATACCTGCGGCTGCCATTACAGCAGTCGCAACAATAAATGACATTAGTACAAAGGCAGTTGCATCTAATACTTTGCCAAGCATCTTTGAGTGAAGCATGTTAGGTTTGCGTTGGTACGAATCAAGTTCAACGTAACGGTTGCCGATCTTACGATAGTGTTTCATTTCACTCCATATAATATGTCACTGTCTTCATCTTCGTTGATAACTTGGAACTCGTCCCATAAACGATATGTTACTATCGTGGAATCAGTCCCATGGGTATGTAAAGTATATTTCCGTGCCTCATTGATGTTATTAAAACATTGATCAATGTTCTTATCAACAGGGTGATACACAATGTGAACGTAGTTAGCCATTAGATTCTCCGCTGTAGTTGTGAATGTCTGCGTTGTTAGGATGCGCAGCCCCCTATAACTTAGCTCGTGTTAGATTAACTTGGGGTGAAGAAGAACCGTGTCAGCCCCTTTATACAAGGGAACCAGGATTTTTACGGTCTCTCCTGGTTGGTAACAGACGAGCTGTGCCACTGATCATGGGGCAGCTCCTCCCTTATCTTAATTCTTGCAGACATGTATAGGGTCAGGACGCAATAGTCCTTCAGCCCGTGCGGCGGGCGCCCTATGCCTGCTACGACTTTAGGTTCATCACGCCCAAAGAAGTTTGGTGGAACTCTCCTGAGTTCCTGTAGACGAGTTAACTCCTGGCCAGGAGGGTCAGCTGAACCCTCCAAAGCATAGCAGGTTTAACTAATCTTCGATGCCATACTCCTGCTCATATTTGAGCAAGAGTGCATTCCGGTCAACACACTTCTTGAGGAACTGTGCCAGTGGATGCAAAGCATCCCACTCCAACTCATTATCTTGCCACTGGAAGTACATCTCCAGTAGCTCAGTGCGTTTCTGCTCAATGCTCCAGTCAATGCAAGGGTGTTGAGCAGTCGAGTCTCGCCTGGCAAGCAGACGTGCATCTTTTATGATGCGCTCAACAGTATTAGTAGTCATAACGTGAATTGCAATTGGATGTCTGCGTTGTTAGGATGCGCAGCCCCCTTGGCTTTACTTAATCAAGCCTCGCTTGATCATTTCACAGCTCCATCCGACACAATAACCGATTGCGTACCCTACAAAAGCGTAGGTCGCCATCAGTAATAAAGTTGCAAGCATGATCGTAAATAAGCCACACTCAGTGTGTGGCAATAACTGTCCAGGGGTTTGCACCCTGGAACCCGCTTTAACGGATCAGCTGGCACCTCCTCTTATTGCTAATGTTGCCATGACTGCAGCTGCAGTCAAAAACACAATTAGTTCCACAGGAATCTCCTGTTGTGCGGCGCCCATCTCCGCTGTAGGCAATAGCTGAGTGAGAGGTTCGACCTCCCAGCATCACGCCCCCACTTACATGGGACTCAGCATTGAATCAAAGATACGTTCCTTTTGGAGAAACGTACTCTTCACAAACAGGGCTAAATGCCCAAAGCTGTTTCTCCAGATCCTGGAGCTCAGCCTCCCAGACTTCACCAGAGGAGAACTCTCCTTTGATAAGCATTTCACGTGGCGCAAAAGCGTTTACGGCTTCTGGGCTAAAGGCCCAAACGCCAGAAAAGCCATGTGAAGCACAATAAATCTTGATCACAGGAATCTCCTGTTGTGCGGTACCCATCTCCGCTGTGGGTAATACTGAGCCTGGGGTTTGCACCCAGGCATGCCGCTTTAACGGACTCAGTTATGCACCTTGTGGATGCAGATAGCTTTGATGCCGCTATCGGTTTGGTAGATGCGCATGCTTAGCTTCTCGCCTCGCATGTCGCATATGACGCTGAAGAGATATGCAGGCTTGCACATCTGTATAACTTCAGAGTAAATGAAGTCGGCAGAGTTGTAGTCCTCTAGCATGTGATAGGCCATATCCACATAGCTGTGAAAAAGGCTGAGGTTCTCTGCTGAGAGGGGCTTGCCTACTTCTTGGCGCCAGTCATACTTGGTGCGTTGCATTGAACTTGAGCTGTGCAGGTGCCCATCTCCTGCGGACTAGGCAATGACTGAGACCAGGAGTTGCACCTGGTCCTCCAACAAGTGGAGTACTACAGCTCAGTGTTCCCCATAGAACTTACCTTGTTCTACAGGGTCTACCGATACACGTCCTGGATAGTCGACAAGATAATCGCAGGCAACTGAATCATTCTCAGTTACACATACGATTACACCGTCAACTTTGACGACGTAGTATGCGGTATTGTTGATGGTCTTAGTCACGGTGTTACTCCGTAGGTGAGCTTGGACTTACACTGCTGAAGTGCAGCTGCCAAGATCGTGACTGACCACCGAGTTGTCTGCTGCGTTTAACGTCCAGCTCGACGCCTAATCTATTGGTGTCTCTAGAACCTGACTCTCGTACATGAACGAAAGCGAGCGATTCTAGCACCACCTAACCCAGGATGGTACGAATTCGTATCGCACAAGGTACAATATCCGAATTCTTATCAGTATTTAAACACACAAACGAAGCGGGCTCCATCAAACCCACAAGCGAAGCCGGGGTTTCTTGCATGCACACTCTAAAACGAAGCAGGTATCTCCCTTGTTTACGCGCCCTACTCCCGCTGCCACTTCCCCTTCAACAATGGAACCACTACACCTTTCTTTTTTTTCTCCCCACATTCCATTACCTGTGAGTGGTAGGAGAACAGTCAGAAAATTTGCACCCCAATTAAGGATTGTATAGGGTGTTTTTGTATGTAAAATCCCTACTTAGCCCAAAAATTACCACAAAAAAGCCGGGGTTTTAAACCCGGCAAGTTAAATTTAGTTTAAAATTAATCAACAATAGGATCTGTTGCCTGTTGCCTCTTGTATTCCAATGCTAATGCTTTTGATTGTTTAAATTTATCTTCCTCTGGCACTGTATATGCAAGACCCTTCTTGGCTTCTGTTACAAAATCACGTACCTCAAATGCATCAGCACCCTCACTTGCAAGATTTAATGCTTTCTTTTGAATGCTTTGCAACCCTTTAATTCTTGCTTCCCGTGCACTTGTATCCATTTATAGGTAAAATTAGTTTTCTTCTTTTACTATAACCTAGATTAATCAACATTAGAATATTTACAGAGCAAAATTAAGACAATAAACGCTAATGCCTCTTTCACCTACTGATTTTTACGCATATAGCCGTGCTACTGGGACACCTTACCCCGAAGATGCGGAAGAAAGAGCACAGATAGCCCCTGATGTGTACGACTATAGGCAAAATCAACTTAGAGATCCAAAAAACGATTTTAATATGACCACTGCTTTAGGTGTTACAGCGGCAATAGCTGCTGCAGCCGCTGGTGGTTTTGGTTTGTCTCGTTTGCTAAAACGTGCACCCCGAGTAGTAACAAAAGAATATGCTCCAGAAAGTTCTGCGGTACGTCAATATGCTTCAGCAAGTCCTGAAGTACGTCAAGCTAAAGCTTATTCTAAAACAACGCCTGATGTAGCCCCTTCCAAGGTTGTTGAACAACCACCTGTAGTTACAGAAATTACCGCAAAACCAGCAAGAGATCGTGCACAAGAATTAGTTGATGAATACCTTGGTGATATTGATCTAGAACAAAAAGGATTTGCTCCGCAAACAAAAACTGAGCAAATGCAACAACTTGCTGAACTTAATCGTCAGCATGGTATTGTACGTCGTGCTATTGAATCAAAAGGGAAAAAAATATTAACAGAAATACAAAATGAAACTAAACCTTTTAATCTTTCATACATTGAATCTACTGGGGCCAAAGCCCCAGATCTTACATCAGTTCAACAATCAGAAACCCCACAGCTTGCTGCGCAACAACGTGCTGCCTTTGAATCAGGTGAAGATCAAGTCACTGGTCGCTACAAGCACATGCTTCAGTTGAATGAAGATCTTGACACCAGTCAAATTGATGTTATGGAGGCAATAGCTGAGCATCAATACCGTGTTGGCATGGAACAAGAGCCACCAGGTTTTGCTGCTTTTAGCAGAGATGCTGAGCGCATTGCTAGTACCAGTAATCAGATTCAAAGTTCTCCACAAAACCTCTCTCCCGTTAACAATGTAAATAGAGAAGTTATACAAACAAATAATCCCTTTGATATGACAGAAGAAGAATTTGAAACTATGGGAGAATACGGAGCAAAAGCATTAGAAAAAATATATGAACGTGGTGGACGCAGTGTTGCAGATTTAACAGGTGAAATAGAAATAAATCCTCGTGCTGCACGTCAACTACGTAAAGAAGGAGGAATTCAAGTTCGCCGTGGAAACACTATTCCGTTAAGCCAATTTTCAGATACTTCAGCACGTGAGGGAATTGGAGTTAATAGATTTACGCCACAAGAAATCTTGGAACGTACAATGGCAGCAGCTTCTTATCCAAGACACATTCGTGATCAAATTTTAAACCCTAATGTATCAAGAGAAGAGATACGCGAGTTCCTTGGTACAACACCACAAATACGCGGTGGTGCTGTAAGTAATAATCCTACTATGGAAATAGCAGGCGGAGCAAGAGCTTCAATGCCTGATGCATTAGTAGAAGAGCTACAAACAGCAGGCGTTGGCGGCGTAGGTTTGACACATGCATATACAGATGATCTTTCGCTCCTGGGACAAAAAGAAAAATTAGAACGTGCTGGATTTACTTTTGATCCTAATACAGGCAATTGGGTTCAAGAAATAGATGATGTAATGCATACAGCAGCTATAGATGATGGATACACTTTTGATGAGCATGCCACTGATTATGGTGACACAGAAGGTGTTGGTAATCTTCTGATATCAACTGAAACTTTTAATGAAAAAACAAATAAAGGCAAGACGTTAGTGCCCGGTTCAATTGAGTACATGCGTGGAGCAAGATCCGGATCGGAAAGGCAAGAACGTGTATATGATACTGTGCTACCTTTTCGTCGCAATGCAGAAGGTGAGGAAACAACAGGTTTACTGGTTCAAGCCAATCCAGAGTTGTCTTTTGGCCGTCAACTTAGGTCTCGAGATGTAGGACGTAGGACACCCATGGGGATAAGCTCTGAGGACGTATCTACACAAGGCAGTAAATTAATAGGCGGTGTTCAAAGTGCTGTTAATAATGTTTCAGAATTAATTACAACTCAACCAACGTCAGATTGGACAAATACTGTTGAAGCCCCATATATTAAAGGTGGTCTTATGTACGGGGTAGATGGTCGCCCTTACGTACCACAAAAACGATTAATAACAGGAGAAGAGCCATTAGTAGGAAAAAAACGTACGCCACTAAAAGGAGAACCAGGTTGGACAACACATCCCAGTGCTCCCTTGGAACCCCTAGCCTTAGAACGTGCAGAGCTAGAGCAAGTAGCACAAGATGCTAAAAATGATTATTTTAATAACCCGAGTGCAAAAGCTGCTTATTTGCAAAGAAATAATCCAGAATTACTTGCAGCAGGACGAGCGGTTGGAAAAACTTTAGACGAAATAGGAGAAGCTTTTGATTATCAAGGTTTTATTATTGAATCTGTAAATAATCATTTAATGGAGAAAAACGGTATTGATTTACCTTTGTTAAAATTAAAAAGAGATGAAAAAAGAGGCTCTTCATATTACCCTTCAGAAGCCCATGCTTTTATAACAAATTTATTAAAAACAGAAAAACACACGCCTATTTATGGTACTCCTGTCAAAACAGACCAAGCAGGTAATCCTTTAATAAAAGGATTTAAAACAAGTACAGATCCCAGGACAGGGCGAACATTTACAACAAAATATCCTGATTATGCATTAGAAAGTGAGGGAGAAATTCCTATCCCTGGTAGGCACCAAGTAAAAGGTTCTGGCGGCGTGGACCCCATGACCGTAGGTGACGAAGGTTATAGTAATGACGTAGCATATTTTGCTCCACGTATTGAACCTTCACATAATAGAAGAACATTACGAGAATTAAAACGTCTAGGTGTAGACGCAGGAACAGTTCTTGGTGTAACAAGAAGTACCCCTACGGGTGCAGCAATGTCAATGATGCGTGAGGCAATGGAAACACCCAAGACAGGTGTAGGCACACGTAATGTTCCCACATTCGACCCAATAACAGGTCGTTTACTTGGTAAAACAAACATCTCAACTTTAAACATTGGGTCTTTTGCGCGTACACAAAATCCTTATACAGGAAACGCAGCAGCAGCAATGGGACCAGCTTCTCTGGCATCAACAGGTAATTATCAACATCTTGAAAGAGATCTACAAGCTAAGCTTGCTCCTGTTGCTCAAGTGCCTTTAGCAGGCAGAAGTTCTGCTACACGCGTTACACCAGCGCAATTAGATCAACTTAATCAATTTGCATTAACGGCTAATCTCACCCCTGGTGGATATGTACGTCAAGGAGCGCTAAGATTAGGCGAAGGAGACGCACCTATTTTATCTGGTGTGGGACCCTTAAGCGAAGGAGAGACGATTCAAAGATATGGAATGACAGGAAGCAATTTAGCTCAATTTGGAAATGCTTTAATGAGACAAGCTGCTTTAGATAAAATGATTGTAACTCCAGAAGGAAGAAGGGGTAAACCGCCAGGGCCTACTAGTTTTAGAACACAAGGTCAAGACCCTAGGAACAACCAAGTTGTAAACGTCACGTTTCCTTCGCAGGGAGTTCGGGGTGCAAGGGGGCATCTTGAAGATTTAATAGGTTATTTATTGACACCAAAAAGTAGTGAAACGGGATCGAGGCCCCAATTCCTTCCCAGGCCCCAATCACGCCGTAACAAATGATGTTCGTTTATAATAAAAAATAAACGTCATGGCCGAAAAAAAGAAAAAAGATAAAAAGTTTATCCAAAATATGGATATGAAAGAAGGTGTGTTTACGGCCAAGGCCAAGAAACGTGGCATTACAACTGCCCAGCTTCAAGAGAACGTGCTTTCTAGCCCTGATAAGTATGATGAAAAAACAGTAAAACAAGCCAACTTACGCAAAACTTTAGTAAAATTAAACAAGCACAAAAAAGAAAAGAAGGTTGATTGATGGCTAAAGATATACGCCTTGACCTTGGTCGATATATAACTAATCCTTTCCATAAGGGAAGCTACGATCAAAGAAAGCTTTCCTTTGGTGATTCCTTTCGTACACCCTCACGCAGTAATAAAACTCCCTGGACACCATCCCGTTTTACGGAAGAAGATTTATTAAATCGAATTAAAACAAAACAACTGAATTTAAATCCAAATCTTAATTTTGTTTCTAATGCTCCTTTTTTTGATGACAATACCGAAGTCACTAAAGATTATGAGTTGTTTAAAGGATTAGGCAGGTTTAAGCGGCGTGAAGATTATGATTTTACTGAAGGCAGGGCTAGGACTGCTCAGCGTCCACAAGATCAACCTGATTATCAACCTTTGTGGATGGAAGCATATAAACTCAGTCCCACACTGAATCCAGAGAAACATGCCAAAAACCCAATGCCAACAATGTCTAACCCTGATCCTCGTGGGTTCTTGATGGCAGTTGCAGAGCAACGTGCCAAGAATGATGCAGAAGGAAACATGAGTGTTTCTGAATTGTTACCATCCAAACAAACAAGTTCAGAAGTAAGAAAAGAACAGCAGGCAGGCAAACAAACTATGGTTGTAGAAAACAAACTCCCCCTGGAGCCCGGTCAAAAATAGTTCGTATAAAATAAAGGTAATACAGAATAAATAAAAGTGTTAGGCGACATAGCAAAACTAGCTGGTAGATATCTTCGCAAAGGGGGCACCATCAGGGAAGTAGCGGCAGACGTTGCTATTCAATCAGGTATTTCTGGTTTGATGAGCACCATAGCCGCTGGTCCTGGTGCAGGTCTTGTTTATGGCCTAGGTGATTTTGCAACCAATCTTCCCTTGGTTGCTTTATCAAGAAAATATTTTAAGGGTCCTAAGGGGACAATAGAAGTAAAAAATGCAGAAGGCAAAATGGTTTCCAAACCTTATACTGCTCCTTCAAGAGTAGAACAAGGTGTGAATCTTGGTGCTTCTATGTTGTCACCTCTTGCTGTTGACATGGTTACAGGTGGACGTTTATTGCCGCAAGTAGAACCAACCAATGTTTCTCAAGCGCAGCAGCTATATCAACAAGGTGTACAATTCCAGGAATTAAATCATGGCGCAACACAAGCTTTAGCGCAAGGAACAAGATTTCAAGTACAAGGGTTACCTGACAGGGTTACAAATATGCCCGTACCGGGTATTGTATTATCAGCACCACAACAAGAATACTTGTCAAACCAAATGAAATATTTACAGGTTTAAAATGGCAGTAAATTTTTGGAATTATCAACAGCATATGGGTGTGCCAGGTAAACCCGTTGGTATAACACAGGGTGCTGCTATTGGTGCAAATATTAAAGAACAAATTGCACGAGAGCGCGGTTACGGTCAAGGAGTAGTAGACCAACAATTTTATAAACGTTTACAGCAAAGTGGAATCACAGCTAGGCAAACACCTCTTGCATTTCTTGGCGCATATAGTGCAAACATGTTAGGAGATGTTTTAAATGATGAAACAAGGCGTTTTTATTGGAAATACAATCACCCTGGTGCAATTGCGGATGAGTTAGCACAGCAAGTAATTGACCCCTATAAGCAGCTAGGATGGTATGGAACGGCGGCGGTGGGAGCAATGGCCATCCAACCCGCTGCGGCCCTTACGGGGGCATATAACCCCCTGAATATTGCACAACTAGGTCGTCCTGCTGGATATAAACAAAATCTACCCAGCGAAGAAGATTACAAAGAAACTTCAGATCCAGCGGCTGAAATATTTCAACGGTTTTTTCAAGGACGCAGGGGTCAGCCTTTAAAATATGAAGATGCAAAAAAAGAAATTCCCACCCTTACTCATGGACGTTATGCTAATTACATGAATTTTTTATATAATGATCCAGGAATCCCAGGTACAATGGGAACTGTTAAAATAACAGGTGAAAATTTAGAAGGTAAACCAGAATTACGATTAATGGGTAATCCTGTTAGCATTCCTTCTGTTACAACACTAGCAGGTGGTTTGATTGGTGGAAGAATAGGTGTTACGCAAGTTGAACGTACCAAAGGTCCACAACAATTAAATCTTTTTGGTAAAACTGAAACGCTTAAAGCAGACGTACCAAAGGGAGCACGGATAGGCAGAGGAATTGCTGGTGCAGCAACAGGGTCACTCGCTGGGGCGGCTATTGGTCTTGCTATAAATGAAGCTATTGCTACTGCAAATAGACCGCAACTTCCAAGGCTCAGGGATTACCAACAAGATAATATCTGATAGAATTTAACTATATAAATAAATGATTTAAAAATAAATGGCGTATTTTGACACTGGCAATCCAAACGTTATTGTAATTGATCCACGTTCTTCAGCTCTTGTGCCGTACAGTGCACGTGTTGCAGCAACAACGCCAAATTGGACTCCTTATTCACCACAAGCTTCACCACAAGCAAGCCAAGATTTTTTGTCTAACTTTACAGCAGGACTTCAAGGAATCCCTGAAAGTATTGGACGTGGTTATGATGCCTTGCGTCAATCTAAGGCAGCTCAAGCTATGAAAGGTCGTGCTGGCATGATCGGCTCAAGTGCCGCTGGCCTTGGTGTCGTTGTTAATCAACTTGGACAGCAACAACCACTAGGTGCAGTTGCTGGTTTGGGAGGTAGTGCCCTTGGTGGCAAGATCGGCGCAGGTCTTGGTGGCCGTTTTGGTCCTGCAGGTAGAGCTATTGGCGGTTTTCTTGGCGCTGGTATCGGTGGTCTTGTGGCTGGTGAAGGTGCTGAAATGGCTAAAGCTGCTGTCACTGGTGCAGGTAAAGGAACTTCTGCAGGTGGTACGGAAGCACCAGCATTTATCCCCGGCACGAACATTCCCCTGAATGACTCAGCACGTTTCCTGTCGATGCAAGGTGCACTGCAGAATCAACAGCTTGAGTTGTATAAAGGTTACAGTGCAACCGATAGGGCAGGGATGAAAGATCTTATTTCACATAACATGCAAGCACAGGTGCAGCTTACTAAATCATTGCAACCTGTAATTGAACAAGCCAAGACTAACGACCAAGTGCGTACACAAGCCCTGATGAACACCCAGGGTAATATTGAGTCACGTCTTGGCATGCTGGCAACACAAGGAGCCTTGGCCAAGGGCGCCCAGGCTGAAGCTGGTGCACTAGCAAGAACATTTGCTGGCAGCAACCCTTATGCACAATTTGCTGTTCGTCAATCACCTAACATCCAGTTTGGTTAATCATGGCAATGTCTTTCCCTGGTGCAATGTTTAACTTAAGCCCTGGTCAATTGACACAGGCATTTGCGCCCGTTAATAAAAATCTTTTTAGTGAAAGAACAATAGAAGAAGCGCCTGTTACTTCCGGAATTCCGCAAGGAGTAGATCCTACTATTGCTTATATTTTTGAAAAAAATAAACCCAGAAGTCAAGCGTCTGAATTAAAAGAATTAATTCCATTTATTAATCAATTAGATGAAGCCAGAGCAGAAAGAGCAACAAAATTAGCAAGACAAAAACTAGGGGATGAAGCACTAATAGCAGGCATAGGCGCACTAGCCAAAGGCGTAGAAACTTCTATCGCTGGGGGAGATCGTGAAATACTTGCATACATGTCACAAGCACCTATAAGAAATGCAGAAGCATATCGTGCAGGACTTAGTACATATCCTCGACAAGAAGTTCCTGTATTTTCCCCACAGCCTTATATAGGTCGTTCTTACTTTGCTTAGCCATGGCCTTTAGTTTAGGCGGAAGTTGGAATGGTAGCTGGGGAGGTGTAAGTGACTCTGGATTGGGTAATTGGTCTACAATGGGTGGAGGTAACAAAAGTAGTGGAGGTGCAATGTTTGATCCCATATCTATAGGCGTAATGGCTGCTGGCCAGCTTGGTAGTAGTTTTTTAACAGGTCAAGCTAACCAAAGACTTGCTCAACAACAAAAACAACAAGCTAAAGATCAAGCACTGTATAGCATGCTTGGTACTATGCAGGCTGCCAATGATGCCAGGGCATCTAGGGCTACCGCTTCTGCAATGAATGTTTTTGGACAACTAGGTGGTTCTTTGTTTGGAGCACCAATAGAATATGGTTTGCAAAGCAGGGCAAAAGAAGAAGAGTTACAACGTTTTATGCCTATGCAATTTGCAATGCAAAGGCAGGAAAAGCGTTTAGGAGAAGAAGAAGAACAAACACCTTTGTTCAGAGGTGGTAGACAAAAAGATGCGTATGAAAATAGACTAGCTGGTAGATATGCAGAAGCACTGCCTGCAATGACCCAGTGGGGTCAATTTAACTTACCTACAGCATAGGAGATAAATCATGGGAATGGATATGGGTGCCATCGTCTCAATGATGATGATGAATCAACAAGCTGAAGCCGCAAGGCGAGAAGCAGAAGATGCAAGAAATTTTCAACAAGGCTTACTTAACCAAGCACAAGCAAAAGCAGATGCTGAGACAGCACGTTTAGATCGTAAGGCCGCTGAACGTAAAGCTGCTGGTGAATCAGGGAAATCTACTTATATTGCTAACGTACAAAAACGTCTGGGTGCAGGTTTAATTGGTGAAGATACAGCACAAAAATTAGTTGAAGATTATTACACCAAATATGATCTTGCTCCTTCAACTGACGACTACTCAGGCATCACCAAGACATATGAGGAGTTTGCACCTAAACAACGTGCAGCACAACTAAGCTCTTCCTACCAACGACTCCTGGGGCGCCAAGCAACTTCAGATGAATTGGCAGCAGGCCAGTCCCAGATGGGCTTAGGACGCACCATTGGTGATATAGAACAAGATATACAAGCCACTGCCGCATATAAAAAACAACTGCCTCCCAGTGCTGAAGCAGCTCGCCTAGAAACCATATATGGTGGCCCTGTACTTGATGAAACAGGCACACGTACTGGCAAATATAAATTCAATTTTGGTGGTGGAACCCTTCCTCAACTGTCTAATGATCTAGTTGCTAAATCGGGCGTAAAAACTCCTGATTTTATAGGTAAAGAATTTACTGGATCAGCAGAAGAAATTGAATCTGCTAAGCAATCTAAAAATAATTATGAAACTTTTATGTACAACTCAGGCCTTAAATCACTGGAAGGCAACATTCAAACTGAGTTGACCAAGCTACAAACAGAAGCACAATTAAAAATTGGTAGACAGTCCCAGCAAGCAGGGTTACTCCAAGGTCTTGTTGGTTCATTTAGTTTTGCATAATGGAACAACCTACACAACAACCAGTAAAATCAACAGAGGAGCAACGTTCTCCCGAGTTTGATGTTAATGCGTTCCAGCAATTGCTAAGAACATTACAAGAACGCAAAGAGCAGGGCCGTACATTTCAAGATTAAGTTGCTATAATTAATTAAGTTCTTTCAAGAAATAAATCCATGACTAGTACGCCAACTACCAAACCTCGGTTTGGTGAATACGCTGATTACGCCACTGCAGCTGCTGCAGTTGATGCAGATACTCGCCTTTCAGAAAAACAAAAAGACGCCGCAAAAGACCTACTGGCCAGTGAGCAGTATGGCCCTAAGAATGACCTCAGCCAGTTTGAAACTCTTCTCGAAAAGCTAGAAGGTTCCAAGATGCGTCAGCAACGTCAAAAGTCTGTAGAAGGTCGTCGTGACATCTACAGCCAAGGCCTTGCTCAAATGATGTCCAACTTCTGATAAGTTAATGGCAGACGCAACCACCACAGCTTCAAATGATTCGTTGTTTGACGACGAGTTGTTTACAGAAAAAGGTCTTGAGCAATATCGCAAGGCCGCTGGTGTAGCTTACGAGTTTGCCAAGCAGAAGTACGAAGACACAGGCGCACAACAAAGAAAAACCCTTGGAAAACAAGCAGAAGAAGAACGTGCAGGAGCCTCACAAAAACAAGAGTTCAGTCAAGCCGACGAAGCCAGGGATTATGCCCAGGCCCGTGGAGCTTACAAATACTGAAGTCTTTGATGCATGGGCTGAAGGATTAGATCCTGGTACGCACGAGTCCTTCTGTTCGTTTTGCTCAGAGAACTATTCAACTATTGAATGTTTTCTCTATGCTCGGTTCCTTGGCTATCTAGGCAGCAT
>Ga0209500_10001869_pt1 | contig 15444 bp, 19 predicted proteins | sample S_140212_EF_Meta_FD_187323 | JGI IMG/M metagenome (GOLD analysis project Ga0209500, IMG submission 187323) | Freshwater microbial communities from Lake Simoncouche, Canada to study carbon cycling - S_140212_EF_MetaG (SPAdes) (version 2) | ecosystem: Environmental > Aquatic > Freshwater > Lake ... | reverse complement strand
GGAGAAGAAGAATGAGTGAGACTATTATTTCTCAGTCCCTTAAAGAACATTACGGATTTACATACCGTGAGCATTTTGACGCTATGTTTCGTCGCAATGCACTCTTTGTTAAAGATGGCGACGCAAACGATACTAAAGTACGATGGTCCAATGCAGATATCGCTGGTGCAAATGAAGCTGGCAAGAAAGTGCCTCTCCATGTGTTTACGGATCTAGAAGGTATTAAACGAGATCATGACTATCGCAAAGAAGTAGCCAAAGTATTTCCCCAAAGCCATCCAGAACTTGATGGCGCCGGCTCAGAGTGGCATGCAGTTCCTCTAGCATTAATTCCAAGTGAACATATCGACCACTACAGAACTCATAAAGACTCAAACTTTAATCTTGCCATTCGTCCAATTGTAGAATGGTTACAAGACCAACACGCTAAAATCTTTGCCAAGTTTGGTGCTAACAATACAAAACGAAAAGTATCGTTACGAGATTTACAGAAAAAAATTATCAAGCGTATTATTAAATTATTAAAAAAACACGGAGTTGACAGCACAATTATTGCAGAGTTGGCTCCTAGATTTGGCAAAACTATTTTCTTCTTGAGCCTGTTCTTGGAGATCAGCAAAGAGTACGGACATAAAGTCATGCTGGTCCCAGCGTACTGGCTTCCTGCCATTGCTAGTTTTAAAAAGGAAACTGCAAAGTGGAGAGACTATCAAGATATGGTATTTGTTGATACCATTGAAGATGGCAACTGGCAACATTCAGTGGAAAATGCGCTCGAAGCAGATAAACTAGTGGTAGTAGGAATAAGTCTTTACCCTGCATATGACGATTTTGTTGTGCGGAACAAATGGATACATGACTACACAGAAACTATCCTTGCAGTAGGCGACGAAGCCGACTATGGTAGTCATACTTCTAACCAACAAGAGAAGATGGAGTATTTGTTTGCTAACAAACAAGTAACTTTTATTCCTAGTTCGGGTACTAACATCGAGCGTATGAGCAAAGGTGCCGGCGACAATGTAGTAGATGTTGTTGCGGTTCCTTACGCCCTTGTTGAGCAAAGTGGTGACGTAGGCATTGTTAAACGAGAGATGTTCCAAATGTATATAAGCAATCGCATACAAGAATTGGTTAAAGACTATTCTGACGAGGACCGTCCTGCTTGGTCTAAAATGTTGGAAAAAGCAATGGCTAATAGTCAGTTTTTGATTGGCTTCTTTAAGGCAGTATACGGATACACTCCCGAGTATGGTATGTCTTTAGATGAAGCCGCAGGTGAAGAGATTGTTGTTAGTATGATATTTGCTAACATGACCAAAGAGGCTATGGCTAAACTAAAGAAATTGTTAGATTCTCACCTAACTGATCATCACATTGTTGTAATCAATGGTGACGAGATGACTGGTCGCGATGCGGAAGAACTAGCCAAGGATGCACTACGACAGGTCAAGTATGGCTGGATTAATAAAAAGAAAGTGATTTTTTTAAACAACGCCATGGCATCTCGGTCATTTAGTGTAGGCGATATTCAAGCAACCCTGTTCCTCAAGGATGGCGGCAGCGTTGATACTTTTATACAGCAGGCTCTGCGAGTTGTAACACCATTGGATCAAGATGAAACTATTTTGGTTTCTGCCAAACCCAATGGATACATCTTTAGTTTTAGTTTCGACCAAAACAAAGAACGCAAAGATCAACTTATGTTGTTGTACGAAGCAAAACGAGTAGTTGAATACTTTGATGAATTAGGACTTCCTATTCCAGGTGCAACAAAACCAGGGATTGTGGGCGGAGTTCAGTATGTATTAAACAGTATGAATCTGAGTTCAATTGGCTTTTTGGGAGAAGGCAGACTGGTTAAGGAAAATGCAGATTCTGTTATGGCCGATTTTGAAGACGATGAAAAAGTTTTACGTGTAGCAGGTATTATTACTAACCGGGCAGGCATTATGGCTAGTCCAGAATTAATGGAATTGTTGCTCAAATGTCCTTCAATGAAACCTGACCAAAAAAAGAAAGTACAAGCAATCCTTGAGAAAGGAAAATCCAAAGGTGGTGCTGTTGGTGGAAATTTTTCTCCAGATGACAAGAAGACACTCGAGAAAGAAGTACTAGGTGCCATCAACTCTATCATCTATAGTTCAACTACAGTGCTACAATTTAGCAATTTTCAAGGACATAATTTTAAGGAGTGTTTGGAAAATATTTCAAGCAACACCGAGGCTGACAACGATTTTAAAAGAGTGTATAATATTACAAGTGCCGAGATGATGAAGTTTTTGCCATACTTGCCAGTTGAATTGTTAGACATGAGCGTTCATAACGCACAGAAAGCATCACAGTGAAATTTGTTACAAATTTAGGATTAGGCATTTTAGGAAAACCCGATAACCCTAATATATGGAGAGAAATCCTTTCTACCAGAACAGTGAAACGTGCATGTAAAAAAGCAAAACGAATTCTTGTTGTAGCAGGAGGACACGGTACTGAGGTAGACGTGTTAGTTGAATTACACGGAGAGGAAATTCTAACTAAGATTTGGTTTAACGAACTGTTAGTTTGTTTTACAAATGATATCTTAGCAAGATATCCTCAAATAAATATAGCAAAGGGAGACTTTTTAAGTCTAAGTTTTAATATGAAATTTGATGTAATAATAGGAAATCCACCATATCAGGAAGGCGGCAGAGATGACCAAGCAAACAAGTTGTGGCCTCAGTTTGTAAAAAAAGCATATGACTTAGTTGGGGACAACGGGTATGTAGCAATGATTACCCCCAATGGTTGGATGCAACCTACTGCTGACATTGGTAAAGGCACAGGTAAAAATGCTCTCAGCATCTTTAATGATATCTTCAAGAAGAACAATTTGATTGTAGCAAACATTGACAGTGACAATATTAGAGAAACGCACTTTAAAGGAGTTGGCAGTACCTTTAGCTATTATCTCTTCCAAAAGGCATCTTATTCAGGCAGCACAGAATTTATTACTTCTACTGGAAATGTGCAGATCGATATCAGCAACATTGACTCTTTACCAAAGATTACTTCTAAAGAAAGTCTGTCTATTGTAAAGAAGATGATCGGAACTCCATTTTTGTTTTGTGATCAGAATCACGGATTAGGCGGAAAAGAAAATGACACACAAGGCCCTTCAGTTTTTGTAAAGAAAACTAAAAATGGAAACGTATCTGAAACAGTTGACTACAAATACAAAACATATCATACTAATAAAAACGGGGGTACTTATTGGTATAGTGAGACATTAAACCCGTACACTAATATTCCAAAAGTTATTATTAGTTTGTCAGGAACATATCTACCGGTGTTTAATAATACCACTGGGTTTAGTAACATGTGTTTGGCACTGATGTGTGCTACAGACAAAGAAGCAATAAGAGCACAATTCGTCTTGTCAAGTAAATTATATAAGTTTTGGGTAGAAATGCAAAAGTTTTCCGGATTTAATCCACGCAAATTAATTTTAACTTTGCCAGCATTATCTCTAGCACAAGACTGGACAGACGACACGATATATAAACATTTTAGCCTTACCCAAGAAGAAATTGACTATGTCGAAGCCAATGATAAGTGAAGTTATAGATCATATTCGTAATCGAACTTATATGGGTGGGGTTGAGCGTGACAAACTGCGAGTAAAAGCTACAGGTGAAGTATTCACTCCTACAGAACTTGTATGCACAATGTTGAAGCAGATACCCAATGATCAATTCACAGATCCTACTAAAACCTTTCTAGATAACAGTTGCGGTGACGGACAGTTCCTTGGCGAGATTCTAATACGTAAGATGGAGAATGGATCTACCTTTGAGCAGGCTCTCTCTACAATATACGGTGTTGACTTAATGATCGATAACGTAGACCTATGTCGTGAAAGATTGTTATGCGGACAAGAGAACTTACGACATATTGTAGAACAAAACATTCAATGTCGAGATGCTCTTAAATTTGGATACAACTTTGAACCAATGGGACCGGCACGTAGAAACACCGAAGCAAAGGCTAGGGCCAAACAACAGAGACTAAAAGCCAAACAAGAAAAATTAGCCAAATTAGAATTAGCCAAAAAGAACAAAGAAGCCCAGCAAAAAAAGCTGTTCGGTGAAGTACTTACATTAGTCGCTTGACAATTCCCAAGTATTCTGCTATAATATAGTTTTATAGAAAGAATATTATGGCAAAACATTTAATGGTAGATATGGAGACTATGGCAGTTTCTCCAAACGCTGTGGTACTTTCATTGGGTGCAGTTCACTTTAATCCCTGGGGTAACGGATATGGAGATAAGATCTATTTCCGAATCAATATTGACGATCAAGATGCCCTGGGTCGAGAAGTAGACCCTAACACCATCGAATGGTGGGCTAAACAAGATGCCGCTATTATGGAAGAAGCGTTTAGTCCAGATGATCGTGTGCCGCTCGCAGAAGCTATCGATCGTTTCCACAAGTTCGCCTGGGGATGTGATGCGTTTTGGAGTCATGGTAGCATCTTTGATATTGCTATCATAGAAGATATCTATAGACAGTTAAATCGTACACCGCCCTGGAGTTTTTGGCAAATACGTGATACCCGAACTATCTTTGATTTGGGCTTTGATCCAGATATGCCCCAAGGAGGAAAACACGATGCTCTACAGGATGCTATCCGGCAGGCTGTAGGTGTTCAAAATATCTATGCCAAACTAAAGATACGGCCAAGATAACTATTTAGATTCGGCGAGAGCGGCGAGTATTTCTATCCAAATAGCCATGGCTTCAGTCCAAAATTCGCTGTTCATCTGGGGCAGTTTGAGATCCATTGGCACCATGTCCACATATAGTATATTTCAAAATATAGAAACGTAAAAGCTAAAATATGGAATATCCAATCTCCCCGTGTTAACGGTTCTGGAGGAGGTGCAATATAATCGTCATAATTGTTGTTGTTCATAAGTATATTTATAGTTTGACATTTTACCAAGATTATGTTATAATATACTATGAAGATTAAGAAACTAACACGTCAATATTCGGGGTCTAATGAGTTTACTCATATGGTATCTTATATTCTTAAAGATTCTGGAATGTTTGTGAAACACAGACAATGGTGCTGGGAAACTTGGGGCCCTAGTTGTGAGTTAGAATATCGCTGGAGAGTAGGAACTTCAGCAAACCCACGTTGGTGCTGGATGAGCGATACTGTGGGTAGAATTAGAATTTATTTTGCTAGCGAAGGGGAAGCTAGTCATTTTGCATTAAGATGGGCATAAAATATGAAAATTGGATTAGTAAGTGATTTACATTTAGATGTAGGCGGATACTGTGAGCTTCCAGGCGGGGAAGTATTAATCCTTGCCGGCGATATTTGTGAAGCTCGAAATATTACCAAAGAGTTACATTCTACTAAAAGTCTAGACCCCACAGGCGCACCTAACAAGGAGTTTCCTTGCAGTGAGTTCTTTCGTGTGGAATGCGCCAAATACGAAAAGGTATTCATGGTCATGGGTAATCATGAGCATTATGGTGGCAAGCTCTATAAGACCTCGGCTGAACTGTTGATGAGACTTCCAAAAAATGTGACACTACTTGAAGATCAGATTGAAGAATATAACGGTGTTATGTTTATGGGCGGTACATTATGGACTGACCTTAACAAGGGTGATCCAATCACAGCCATGCATCTCAAAATGGCCATGAATGATTACAGAGCTATCACAGAATTCTATGAGGCTAGAAGTGTCTATCATAAACTAACGCCAGAGCGTACTGCTGAGATACACTTCAAGACCAAACAGTATTTCAAGACGATGTTAGAGTTAAACCGTGATAAACCTTTTGTGGTCATCACCCACCACGCACCTAGTTTCCAGAGCGTCAATGAGAAATACAAGCATGATACTACTATGAACGGGGGTTATGCCAGTGAGCTCAGTGATATCATCCTAGACAATCCAAACATCCATACTTGGGTACATGGCCACATGCACGATCCAGTTACCTATTACGTGGGCGAGACTCGTATTGTAAGCAATCCACGGGGTTATGTTGGGTATGAGGATACTAGTAATTTTGATCCTGGATTTACATTCACAGTATGACTACCACAGTAAGACTCTACTGGGATGAGATAAACAATCCAGCCAACGAACAGGTTATATGGAATGAGATACTGGCACGGACTGTTGAACAGTTTGGACTACCGGGTGAAAGATACATGACCAATATAAACACCGATTGGATGGACTGGCATTTTGTAAGTGAACAAGATGCTACTGTGTTCATATTAGAACACGGGGGAGAAATAATATCCGAAGTACAGACCACTGTGGAGTTTGTAGGAAGCCTGATGAGATGATCAGTAACTATCTATTTCCATATGACCCTCCACAGGAACTGTTAGATCAGTGTACACTAATAGTTTTGAAAGATCCAGAAAAGATCAAAAACATAAAATACTGGGCTATAGAGCACTGCCATAGTTTTCTATGGATGGAAGAAGTTGATACCAGTGACGTTGACCCACTATATGATCTCTGTTATGGATTTTATTTTTGGGATAAAAAGGATGTGCTAATCTTTAAGATGAAATATGCAGAATGGATATAGAATATAGAAAATACGGCCGTAACTGGATGGTAGAAATTTGGGAAGACGATAATAATGTTTATCCAGAAGAGAAGTATGAAGAAATCAATCAATGGTGTATAGATACATTTCATTATCATGCTCGTAAAGCATATCATATGTTTGAGCTTGAGACACAACAACATTTGGAATTTTTTATATTAAGGTGGTCATAATGATAAACAGTATAACTGGTAGACACGTTGCTAGTATTAGTGCTCCTATAATCGGTTTTGATCCTATTAACGGGCATCGCTATCAAGGATGGAAACCCTGTATTGAATGGTGTGAACAACAATGGGGTAATTACAATAACAGATGGTTTTTTATTGGTGAGGGTGTATTTGAGTTTAATGATGAACGAGATTATCTTATGTTTATGTTACGTTGGGGATCATGATTCGTCCTGTAGCCGACCACGAATATCACATAGTTGAATTATATCATTGGCGACCTAACGAACCCTTGTCATGGTGTAGAGAAAGATTTGGGGATCCCAGTCCAGCCCGATGGTTTTGGAAACCTAATAAAATACATTTCTACAATCCCCAAGACCATTTAATGTTCTTATTAAGGTGGGGGGCATGAAATACAATCCTGAAGAAGAATACAAAGAATGGGTAAGACGGGTTCAAATATACGAATACGGACTGGCATTACAGCGTATAGCTGAGGGAGAACCAGCTGAAAAAATTGCAAACGAAATGTCTAAAAGAATAACGGACAAATGTTTGCATCCGTGGTTGTTAAAAATTAAAGAAAATGCCACAAATAAATGGACCGATGAAGATAGTAAAACATCGGCACGTATATATAAAGAAACTTACTTGGACAAATTTGGTCCTGTAGCAGATCACGTGATCGACGAAAATCACGTTGACAAAAATATCAAATAAGTGTATACTAAATAAATGTGTAAAGGACCTAATGGCTTTTACAAAATCTTACTTAATAAGGAGAAAATAAGATGAGCAAGATTATCGGTATTGACCTCGGAACCACCAATTCATGTGTGGCTGTTATTGAAGGCGGAATTCCTAAAGTTATAGAAAATTCAGAAGGTGCAAGAACTACACCATCTATTGTTGCCTATGCCAACGATGAAATATTAGTAGGTGCTTCGGCCAAACGCCAAGCAGTAACTAATCCAAAAAATACAATATATGCGGCCAAGCGTTTAATCGGTCGTAAGTTTACAGAAGATGCAGTACAAAAAGACATTGATCTAATGCCTTACAAAATTATTCAAGCAGACAACGGTGATGCTTGGGTAGAGGCAAACAATGACAAATTAGCACCTCCACAAATTTCAGCAGAAGTACTTCGTAAAATGAAAAAGACTGCTGAAGATTATTTAGGCTACGAAGTTACACAGGCTGTTATTACAGTTCCTGCTTACTTTAATGATAGTCAACGTCAAGCAACTAAAGACGCTGGGCGTATTGCTGGCTTAGAAGTTCTACGGATTATCAACGAACCAACTGCGGCCGCATTAGCATATGGGGTTGATAAGAAAGACAACAAAGACAGCAAAATTGCTGTATATGATCTAGGTGGTGGTACATTTGACGTAAGCATTATCGAAATTGCTAACATTGACGGTGAGAAACAAATTGAAGTATTATCCACTAACGGTGATACATTCCTAGGCGGTGAAGATTTTGATCAGCGCATTATGGATTACCTAGTAGCAGAGTTTAAGAAAGACTCTGGAGTTGATTTGACCAAAGATGTATTGGCACTACAACGTCTAAAAGAAGCCGCTGAAAAATCTAAAATTGAATTGTCGAGCTCAGCACAGACAGATGTTAATTTGCCTTACATCACAGCAGATGCTAGTGGGCCAAAGCATATGAACATCAAACTAACTCGTAGTAAGTTAGAGCAGTTAGTTGAAGAGTTAATCACACGTAGTATTGAACCTTGTAAGATAGCATTGAAGGATGCCGGTGTAACTGCCGATGACATTGATGAAGTTATCCTAGTCGGTGGTATGACCCGTATGCCTAAGGTACAAGAAACTGTTGAGAAACTGTTTGGCAAGGCTCCACGTAAAGACGTTAACCCAGACGAAGCAGTTGCCGCTGGTGCTGCCATCCAGGGAGATGTCTTAGGGGGTGGACGTACTGATGTTCTATTATTAGACGTTACTCCATTAAGCCTCGGTATCGAAACAATGGGCGGTGTAATGACTAAGATCATTCAAAAGAACACTACGATCCCTACTAAAGGAACACAGGTGTTTAGTACTGCTGAGGATAACCAGCCAGCTGTAACGATTAAGGTATTTCAAGGCGAGCGTGAACTAGCTACTTATAATAAAATGCTAGGAGAGTTTAACTTAGAAGGTATTCCACCTGCTCGCAGAGGTATGCCACAGATTGATGTTACCTTTGATATCGACGCTAATGGTATTATGAAAATCAGTGCCAAAGACAAGGGCACGGGTAAAGAGAATAAGATCACTATTAAATCAGATTCAGGACTAACTCCGGAAGAAATTGATCGAATGATCAAAGAAGCCGAAGCTAATGCTGAAGATGATAAGAAACAACGTGAGCTTATTGAAGCTCGTAATTTTGCCGAAGGACAGGCTAATACAGTTAAAAATGATCTAACTGAAGTTAAGGAAAAATTAACTGCAGATGAGATTACGAAAATTGAGTCAGCTCTAACTGAAGTCGAAGAAGCGATCAATGGCGATGACAAAGATGTTATTACTCAAAAAACTAGCGATTTGTATGCGGCCGCACAGCCAATACAAAAAGCCAAAGAACCAAAAGCTGACGAATCACCCACATCAGATAAAAAAGATGATGGCATAGTAGATGTAGAAGCTACAGAAGTTAAAAAAGATTGACATAGGAATTAAAGTAGTGTATAAATATATGTGTAAGACACCTAATGGGCCTTACACATATCTTACTTAAACAAGGAGAAAATAATGACACAATTAGTACGATTTGATACAGCCGCTCTAAATAGAGCACTTTTAGGATTTGACAGCCTGTTTGATAATTTCGAAGCACGTTTTGCAAATCAAATCAACAACAACTATCCGCCATTCAACGTTCTTAAACGCGGTGAGAATCTCTATGAGATACAGATAGCTATTACAGGATTTAATCCAGAAGAAGTTTCTGTAGTCGTTGATCAGAATCAGCTTGTCGTGCGAGGCGAAAGCCAGGATGAAGAAGATCTTGGTTTGAATTATCTGCATCGAGGATTAGCCAGTAGAGATTTTACACGTAGTTTTGCATTAGCCGAGCATATGGAAGTAGGAGAGGGGCGCATCAAGAATGGAGTTCTAACTATAGAACTTACCCGTATAATTCCAGAATATCTCAAACCTAGAGCAGTAAATATTAAAGCTGAATAAACCCGGGGGCATCTGCCCCCATTTAATAGAAAACTATAATGTCAACCGATATAGAAGAAATAGTAAACATAGAAGAAGTTACAGACAACAAACTTAAAGAACCTAAAAAATACAAGGTTTTAGTATATAACGACGATTTTACTACAATAGAATTTGTTATTTCTCTGTTGATGACTATATTCAAACATAGTCAAAATTCTGCTGTAGAGTTAACAAAACGAGTACACAATGAAGGTAAGGCAATAGCAGGAATATACAGTTACGAAATAGCAGAACAAAAAGTCCTAGATGCTACAAATATTAGTCGAGCAAATAATTATCCTTTAGTATTAAGAGCACTACCAGAATGAGTCTAAAAGAACTTACACAAGAAAAACACAAAGCCGCAGAAGGAACAAAATTCATGCAGGCTGTATTTGACAAAACATTACCTATGAGTGTTTGGATAGATTATACCTATCAAAAATACGCATGGTATAAAGCCATAGAAATTAGAGCAGGTTCTATGAAATTATTAGATGCATTGCCCGGAATAGAACGTGCAGATTTGATCATGACTGATTACAAAGAGATGGTAAACAACTACGAAGATAGACATTTCTTAAAGCCAATAACTATAGAATACTGTGATTATATTAAAGATCTTGTTGAACCTAAAGATGTACTGGCACACTTATATACTTGGCATATGGGCGACATGTTCGGTGGGCAGATGATTAAAAAAATTATAGAAGCTCCGCATCGTCATTTAGAGTTTGAAAATGCCAAAGACCTTATGTTTGTTCTACGTGGTATGCTAGATGACAGCATGGGAGACGAAGCTAATAGAGCATTTGATTGGGCTATTAAAATATTAGAAACCTATGACTGTTAATGTACAATCACGTATAGAACAGTTGGCTAGGAATATAGAACAAAAACTGGCATTTTTAAACACTTCTGCTAATAAATGTTCTGAAGAATATGATTGGTATAACGCATTTTATACAAGTCCTTATTATCGTAGAGCGCACGTTGAAATAGTGGATCGCAGGACCACGCATAAAATATATATTTTACATTGTACAATTTTCCCCCACTTTAATGATCCAAGTCCAATTTGGGGGTTTGATGCTGTATGCGGCCCAAATAAGATCACAGGTACATTCTTAGATTATTCGTCAGCCGGTGATCCAACACATCCTATGATGCAATGGTTTGCTAACGAATCTGAAAAATTAGAGTGGAATAAACCTAGAGAATTACCCGACTGGGCACGAGCTATATTCAGCCCTGCTATGATAGCCGCAGGCAACGTTTCTGAAGAATCAGAACTAGAATCTCTATGTCGCATTACTATGAAAAGTCTACATTACTATCTAGCAAATGTGGGAATCTCACAAGAAAGCGGATTTGACTATCACATGGCACAAAACCGCTATTGCCATTATCAAAAGCAGAATCCACACGTAATACGCAGTATGGTAGCAATGGGGGTAGAGGAAGCTAAAATACGCAAATTCGTGGATGAAATACTGTTCCCTGAATTTGGGTAAATAGTATATTATGCGTATAATTGATTTACTCTTTGAAGGAAATTTAAAAAAATCAGATTTTTATGTAAAATCTAGATTAGATAATTTTATTCGCAAACTCGAAAGTGGTGATACTTTTCAAGTTAATAACGAAAAAATAGTTATAACTCCCAGTAAAGAAGAATTAAAAAATTTGAAATCATTCAGAGATACTGCCTATACTAACGATGATACAATAAGAAAAGAAATTACTAAATCCTTACCATCTTTGATTGGTGGGATACGATTAACGTCGATATTCAAGTCAGAAGAATTTGGTGGGAAAAGCTCTGCCGAATCTGCCAATGTCGGCCCGTCAATTGAAGCACTGAAATCTATAGCTATATATGCTCAACTTATTAATAGAGGGCAAGATCCTGTGTCAATAAAAGATATAGTTATATTGGCACAAGAAATAAAGAAAAATGCTGTATTAGGAAAATCTTCAGAAAAAACCAAAACTGAAACATATACAAGTACTATAGAAAAAGAAGTCCCTGATAATTCAGGGAATGTAAATGATCATTTTGTATTAAGAATAATGAATCTTAACAGAGGTCCCTTTTTAAGAGCTGTTAATTTAAGTCCCTCAGATAGTGATTTATTAACAAGACTCAGCGGAATATTAAAATATGTAAACACTGAATCAGACTTAAGAAAGTATTCTAAATTCTTTGCCTCTAATAATAAAAGAGATCCAGTAAAGATTGAATGTGTTGGTGGTGCTGGTGGAAAAACAGACGTACAGACTACATATCTTAACAATGATAAAGATAATATTAAAAATCCTAGAATCCTAACCCATCTATCAATGAGTATTAAAGCAGATAATTCTCAAATTGAGCAGGCTGCGGGAACAGACGAAACTGGTATAGAAAAATTCTTTAAAACCCTAGGATTAGATAAATCTGATGCCGCAGACGCAATAGGATTATCGGGGTATCAGGGAAAAATTAAAAGAAAATCAGCTACACCTAAAGAGCATCAAAATAGAGTGAACGCTTGTGTAGAGTTACTAAAAATTGCAGGAAATAAACTACAAGAAAAATTATCTCGAATAGATGATAAAGGAGAAGCTAAATTTATACACGGATTTCTTGGAAGTTTAACAACTGCTATGACAGGAAATGAAAATCTTGTCTACGTTAATTTTGATGCTAAGGGAAATTATTATAAGTTAAATCCTACACTAATTAAAAATTTATCAGAATATGTTGATCTTAAATCTGAAATAACAACCACAGCCAAGGGAGTATCTCGTTTATATATAATCGATAAAAATACTAATAAATCACTGTTCCATGTTAGATTAATGGTTAGTAAAAAAGAAAGAATAGCATATTTCTTTGAATTAGATTCCTTATTAGATCTTGTTAAAGAAGCAACTTCTAATGCAAATAAAGCAAATCAATCTCCTACACCACCACAAGATAAAGCTCAAGATACCCCAGCTGGAATACAAAATCAAAATAAAACTATAGGTAATAAGATTCCTATGGGGCAAGAACCTAATATCTAGCACGATAAAAAACATCAAGTTCCTGTTAAATACTAATAGGAGCGAAGCCTTGAATAAACACTACAAACCAACATTGGCGGTATGTATCCTACTTTGGATCCCTATTTCCCTTGCGACCCCAATAAATGACTTTAGTTTTAAGAGTCCGAGCTTCAACGGGAGTGGCTATAGTAGTCATACGCTAACAATAGAAAATCAAGAATTCAGTCGAAAACAACAAATAGCCAAAGACATACAATCCGCACTACAGGCACAGGCCGCGTCTGCAAATAATACTAATATTGCCAAGTTCATGAACAACTTGGAAAGTCGTATCTACGCACAGATAAGTCAGAATCTAGCCACTGCTATGTTTGCCAATGGCGGTAGCACCACTGGCTCATTAAATTTTGAAGGTAACACAATCTTCTGGACCAAGGATTCTACTAATGTATATCTTACTGTGACAGACACTGTAGGTAATCAAACACAGGTAACTGTACCACTGGGACAATTCCAATTCTAATATGAAAAAAATATTATCATTATTCCTTGTCCTAATACTCACAGGATGTGCTCTTGGTCAAAAGGCTGGCATCGAGTACAAGCCTGAATTAGTACCAAATAAAATGCAAAAAGAATTTGATGACATTCCGCCACCCGATGGTAAGAAGCTCAGCGTGGCTGTTTATAGTTTTGGAGACAAGACTGGACAACGTAAACCTACTGCTGGCATTGCTAGCCTGAGCATGGCAGTTACACAAGGGGCTGAAGTATTTTTAATCAAGGCACTACAGGATGTTGGTCATGGGCAATGGTTTGATGTAGTTGAACGTATCAATGTAGATGCTCTAACCAAAGAGCGTATGATCATAAGACAGATGCGTGAAGCCTACGAAGGTGCTAATGCTAAACCCTTAATGCCCATGCAGTTTGCCGGCATCATAATGGAAGGCGGGGTTATTGGATATGACAGCGGATCTGAGTCTGGTGGGGCCGCACATCGGTTCCTAGGCATAGGTAGTCAAACCCAGTATAGCAAAGACACAGTAACTATTAGTTTAAGAGCTATAAGTGTGAATACTGGAAAGGTATTGGCCGCAGTCCATGTTACTAAAGTAGTTTATAGTACAGCAGATAGTTTTGCCGTGTTAAAGTTCCTAGCCAACGGTACACAGGCATTTGAGGCTGAAGCTGGCCTTACTATAAATGAGCCAGGTACGCTGGCAGTCAAAGCAACAATCGAGGCTGCGGTGGTAGAATTAATTAAAGAAGGCGAGCGTAAGGGGGTATGGGATTATCGAAAACCAGAATCTGCAAAAGCACCAGTAGCACCTCCACCACCAGTTGTAGTTGCACCTCCAGTTGTAGTTGCACCACCAGTTGTAATAACACCAGAGTTTGATTGGGGAAATGAACCAAATGGACCAGAGTTTGTGTGGAAGGAACTACAGATTAAAAAGATGTATTTTTTAGCCAATACTCGAGTGTATAAAAAGAAGTCGAATTTAGAAGGACCTCTGTATGGACCTTTTGAATCAGTAGTAGCCAACACTACAGCAAATGTTAAGGAAACAGATATTAAAAACGTAGTAGAAATAACAACAGAATCAGGAGTTACAGGGTTTGTAAGAAAAGAGAAGTTAAGAGCGGCCAAATAATAGAGCCGTAAGGAAAAGAAAATGAAAATAAAACTAGCTAAAATAACGATAACAATGCTAGCCATTATGAGCATGTTTTCGTATGCCGCAGATAATAGCATCTACATAGATCAAGCCGGTGACGGTGCTACAATATCTGTAACGCAAGACGGATCAGGCAACGTGGTTAGAGCATTGCCCGGCGTGGGAACAACTAATCAATCTCCAGCAAAGATATACGGAGATGGAAATCAAGTTAGTGTAAGCCAAGTTGGTAGTGGTAACGTATTACGACTGGGCATAAACAGCGACACTTCAGTTGGTGCCAGTACTGTAAACTATAGTGTAAGTAATAGTATGAATAGTTCAGCTGAAATTAAAGTTGGTACAACTGGTGTAGCCAGTACTGCTGCCACGATCAATGTAACACAAAGTGGAAATACTAGTGCGGCCGTAATAACCAGTCTTGGTGCCAGCAACGCTATCACAGTCAATACTACAGGTGGTGCTAGTAACTCGGCTACAATAAGTGCCGTAGGGGATAACATTACAGCCACTACCGCAGTTACTGGTGGAGGTGCTAACACAATTAATATGGATTTAACCAGTACTGGCGGAACATCATCGGCTACTATAGCAGGTGCTAGTAATACAGTTACAGTTACTCAGTCAGGAGGAGTAAATGGAGCGCAATCTACCATTGGACTTACTGGAACTGGTAATACTATTGGTGTCACCCAAACAG
>Ga0209500_10001868_pt1 | contig 15445 bp, 26 predicted proteins | sample S_140212_EF_Meta_FD_187323 | JGI IMG/M metagenome (GOLD analysis project Ga0209500, IMG submission 187323) | Freshwater microbial communities from Lake Simoncouche, Canada to study carbon cycling - S_140212_EF_MetaG (SPAdes) (version 2) | ecosystem: Environmental > Aquatic > Freshwater > Lake ... | reverse complement strand
TAAGCAGGTGGTTATTACTAATACGGATACGGTTGACCGTACTGTGACGTTGGCTGTTGGTTCTGCTGCGACTGCGGCTAACCGTTTGTTTTCTGCGTTGCCGATTGGTGCGAATGATGTGATGGTGTGGGATACGGCTTTGGTGTTGGCTGCTGGTGAAACGTTGCAGGGATTATCTGATACGGCTTCTAAGGTGACGGTTACTGTTGTTGGTTGGACGAAGCAAACAGCATAATGGGACTTGACGCTGGATACGGAATTGGCTCAGTAAAGCCAGGGGTTTGCACTAGCACCACACGCCCTGGTTCACCGTATACGGGTCAAATTATTTATGAAACTGACACCACTTTGGCAAAAGTGTGGACTGGTTCTGCATGGGTGGATACTCCTCCTGGCAAAGCAAACATAGAATCGCCAACGTTTACTGGAACGGTTGCTGGAATAACCAAGTCAATGGTTGGCTTGGGTTCTGTGGATAATACAGCGGATACAGCAAAACCTGTTTCTACAGCACAACAAACTGCTCTTAACTTAAAGGCGGATGCTGCTAGCCCCGCATTTACTGGAAATGTCCAACAAAATTTTGTTCACGGTAACTTCTTTAGGCTAGACCTTGCTGCAGGGAACAATGGTGCTGGTACTGGTAATGCTCAATTTAATATGTGGATTAGTGAACCAGCCGCAACTTGGACTGGTGCTGGCATTGCAAGAAACAAGTTAAATACCAGTGGTTCATTCCCTCGTATAAATACTGGTCTTGCAGCACAACTTATTCGTTTTACTGAAACTGGGTCAACGGACTTTACTTGCACAAATTCCTCTGGAGGAGAAAACTCTTTTGTTTTTGACCCAAATGGCAACGCATACAAGTCTGGCGGTGGGTCATGGACAGCGTTATCAGACATTCGTCTTAAAGACAATGTTCGTGATTATGAAAAGGGTACTGCCGAACTTATGCAAGTTCGTGTCCGTGAGTGGGAACACAACGGAAAAGGGGGGTTACAGGCTAGTTCTAAAGGTCTTGGTGTTGTCGCTGACGAAATTGAGTTGGTACTCCCAGACACGGTTCAATTTTATGAAGGCAAACTCAATCCCGAAGATGAAGAAACTACACAAATTAAATCTGTCAACGCAACAGAAATTACTTGGTTGCTAGTAAAAACTGTTCAAGAACAGCAGGCAACCATTCAGTCATTAACAGCACGTATCAAAACATTGGAAGAACGATGACTATTTCTGCTACAACACAAGGCATCAAACCTGGAGTCTGTACCTCAACTAATCGACCTGTGAACCCGTTTGACGGCATGATGATTTACGAGACTGATACAAACCTTGTGCGTATTTGGAATGGTTCGGCGTGGAAAACGTTGTCTTATTCTGATTACACATCAGGTTCGGTGTTACAAACGGTTCACTACAATGTTTCGGCAAACGTAAATTACACAACAACTTTAGTTACTTCTGGTATTACTGCAACAATCACACCGTCTAGTACCGCTTCAAAAATTTTGGTTTTTGGATGTACATACAACATTTCTCATGCCGCTGCAAGAGATTGGACAGAAATGCGTTTGTACAAAAATGGTTCTAATTTAGTCACTTTAGATGGTTACATTGGCGACCAATCAACAACTGCAACTGCTATGTCTATGGCGGGAGCCCCGTTCAACTATTTGGATTCTCCTGCAACTACTTCTGCTACGACATACGCAATTTTTCTTAAAACAGTACTTGGCAACACATGGAGTGTTGCTGGTGGGGCTATCACGCTTCAGGAGATTGCAGGATAATGCCACTGTCTAGTGTTGTTGGCGCACAGTCAATTGTTAAGCCTGGTGTGTGTACGTCGTCTACTCGTCCTGCGTCACCGTACGAAGGTCAAATGATTTATGATACGACTGTTGATACGGCACTTGTTTGGAGTGGCACAGCCTGGATTGCTTCGGGCGGAAAAGTACTACAAGTTGTAAACGGTTCAACCTCGACTGATACAACCAATTCTACGACAACCTATGCAACAACAACATTGACCGCAACGATAACCCCCACCTCAACAACAAGCAAAGTTTTGGTGTTGGTTAATCAGAATGTTGGCAAGTCTGTAGGTAACACCGATTCGTATGCGTGGATGCAATTAAAACGAGATTCAACAGTTCTTTCAACTTTTTATGTTGGTCCATATACTGGCACAAGTGTTTATTTTTTGAGTGTTTCTGCCACAACTTCACATCTTGATAGCCCTGCCACAACTGCGGCAACAGTGTATTCAACTCAGTTCAAAAACAATGTTGCAGCAGATGGTGCAAGAGTTCAATGGCAAAACGCAACATCAACAATAACCTTGATTGAGGTATCTGCATGACCCACGAAGAAGTAGTGCAAGGATTAAAAGAATTAGGTTTTAGTGGTGGTTGGGTTGTCACTGGAAACGAAATAACTTTGTGGGAAAATGATTTGCCTCAACCAAGCGAATCTGAATTAATAGCAGGGTTGGCATTAGTTGAGGAACGTACTGTTGCTAAAGCAGCAGCCCGTGAAGCATTACTTGCTCGTTTGGGTATCACCGTTGAAGAAGCACAACTGTTGCTTGGCTAATCTGCCATGACCGCCTATAACCAAGCAGGGTTTCTTTACAACCAAGTCGGAGCAATCTATAACCAGTCCGCAATAGAACGGACAGCCACAGGCACAGGTCTTGGTGACTCAACAGCCACCTCAAACTTCTTTAGCATCCTCACCCGCACCGCAACAGGCGACGGTACAGGAACATCCAACAACACCATCATCGTCGGCATACTCCGCACAGCATACGGTGCAGGTGGGGCAACAGCAGGCGACACAGCCGACTGGAACATCAACCCCGCACGAACCGCCACAGGCACAGGCACATCCAGTTTTGATGCCACAGGCTTACACATCGCACCACGCACAGCGTCAGGTGCAGGCAACGGAACATCAACTACACTCGGACTCCATGTTGCACCACGAACTGCTACTGGGTCTGGTCAAGGAACGCAGACAGCGACACGCATCGTCACGAGCATCCGTACAGCGTCGGGTTCGGGAACGGGAGAAGGCTCTGCACTCAGGATTGTCGGGGCATTACGAACGGCAACAGGTTCAGGCATCGGAGACTATGTTCCTACCGAATGGGTCAAATCCCACATCTTCCGTGTCCCAATAACCGAAGGCTACCCGTTCGCAGTCAGACTCTCTGACGCATCCCCAGACCGACTGTTCGCCCACACCCCACAAGGCGCTCGCGCCAAAAACTTGTACCGTCTCACCGATGCTAGTTACACCACTACAGACCCACGCAGACCAGAACTCATCACCCGCACCTATCTTGGTGGGCATGACCATTTCTTGACAGACCCAGAGATAACAGAACTTACAGCGGCAGGCTATGGAAGTAGTATCACCTGATGGCAACCTTTCGACCACCAACCGACAACTTCGTAGTACCAGTAATTATCAGCGACTATATGGGTGGGTTGCAATTGTCAAAAGAACAACGTCTTGCGAACCGTCTTGGGGGCAGGATAGAAGCATCAGCGCGTGGACGGAACATCTTTTTGCTTACCAGCGGAACCTATACCGACGACCAGCCGTCAAGCCTGAGCATGGTGTCAAAAGTGTATTATGGCGGACACGATAACGAGATAACAGCAGACGAAGCAACCGCGTTAACAGCGGCAGGATACGGGGCATACATCACATGAAACATAGGGAAACACATCCGACTCTAGACGTTGAAGGATGCTTCGGCTGTCGTGTGGCAGGGGTCCGAATGGGAACCAACACGACTACTAGCCGAGGGGCTAGGGTAGCGGAAGTCAATACAACTGAACGTAACTGGAACAAAGATATGCCAGCATACAAACGTCTTCGCGCTAACGGTTTGCAACCCAAGAAGATTGATGGTGCTGCCGAGGTAGAAAAGAAAGCACAGGAATCATGGCAAGTGGAGACAGGGATTCTGCCAACTATCTAAACCTTGTCGGCGTCAACCTTGAACATGTTGGCTACGGCAAAATGGTTGTAGGACTTAAGACAGCACTAGCCCAAAAGGTTACGCTTGCAGAGGACGCAGAACATGTAGTCTTTGCTCTCCGCCCCAACCTCATTAAAGGCTGGCATCGCGCACAGAAACCCACCCTGCTTACCATGTGGGAAACGAACTGGCTACCCCCAGAGTTCGCTGACTACCTGCACAGTTTCGAAAAAGTTATCGTGCCAAGCCTGCACAACTTTGACTTATTCTCCCAACACCACGACAACGTGCATGTCATCCCCCTTGGCGTGAACCGCAACATATGGTGTCCAAAAGATGTTGAGCAAACTGAGACATACAAGATATTGTGCGGCGGGTCAGAGTGGTATCGCAAAGGACTAGACGTTGTACTGGATACATTCAACAAGTTAGGTTTACCTAACACCGAACTACATATCAAGATTGTTCCTCCGTACCTTTTCAAACCGAAAGACCTCAACTACCCGAACGTGGTAGTGCATGACCATTGGATGACCGAAGAAGAAGAAGCCGACCTAGTCCGTTCAATGGACTGCTTCATCTCTGTATCCCGCGGCGAAGGGTTCGGACTCATGCCACTCCAAGCAATCTCGGCAGGCGTACCCACCATCCTGTCTGACGCCCACGGTCATCGAGAGTTCTCCGACCTAGCCACCCATCGCATCCCCACCACCAGCGTCCCCACCGCTAAGGGTGTCTGGCAAAACATGGGTGACTGGGACGAACCAGACCCAGAAGCATTAGCCGAAGCAATCATCTCCATCCACAAGAACCGCGACAAGTACCGCAAGCAAGCATTCAAAAACTCTGGAGAAGTTGCAGCGTTCAACTGGGATACAGCCGCCAACCAACTACTGCAAATCGTCAAACCAACCAGCAACCGTGTCACACCAGACTGGATGCCACTAGAACCAACCACCACCGTGCAAGTCAACAAAGCAATCAAAGCCACCATCGGTGACCACCACATAGACCTGAAACCTGGGAAACCTTATACTGTAGTGTTGAACGTACGCAACGTCCTACGGGGCGCAGGATACCTAGTGGAGTAATCATGAAGAAGCCAACCAAAGCAATGAAGAAGACGCAAAAGGTTATGCACGAATACAAGGCAGGAACTTTGCATTCTGGCAAGGGTGGACCTGTGGTAAAGTCTCGCAAGCAAGCAATTGCCATTGCCCTATCCGAGGCTGGGAAGTCAAAGCCAAAGCCAAAGAAAAAGAAATGATTGAATATAGGGGAGAAAAGTTTGCTGGCTACAATAAACCAAAGCGGACACCCAACGCCAGCAAGTCTCATGCAGTCCTTGCCAAATCAGGCGAACAAGTAAAACTTATCAGGTTTGGGCAACAAGGTGTCAAAGGTTCGCCAGATGGAACAGCCAGAAACAGGGCGTTCAAGGCACGCCACGCTAAGAACATCGCTAAAGGCAAGATGTCTGCCGCTTACTGGGCAGACAAAGTTAAATGGTAACATTCAATAACCCAATTCTAAGGAGCAACTATGTCAGTAAAAGGTGAAATGTACAAGTCCAAAGGTGCTATGAAAAAGCATGAAAAGGGCGAAAGCAAAAAAGATAAGATGATGGAATACGGCAAGCCAAAGGCTAAGGCTAAGAAAAAGAAGTAAATGACCACAGCCGCAACCGTCATAGACAGGACGTTGCGACAACTGCTATCGGGGACGGTTGAACCGCGCAACAAACTGGCATCAACCATAGATGCATCCACGACATCAGTTACTACCACTTACCCTCTAGAGGGGTTGCGCTCTGGACAGGTTTTAGAAGTCGATTCAGAACTTATGTACATTTGGACTGCTGACACAGGCACCAAAGTCTTAACAGTTGAACGTGGCTACAACGGAACAACCGCAGCAGCACACACCGCTAATGCCCTCATTAAAGTCAATCCTCGTTTCCCACGCGCACAAGTATTAGAAGCAGTCAATGATGAAATTGCCGACCTCTCCTCGCCAATGAACGGGTTGTTCCAAGTTAAAACTGTTGATATTGATTACAACGGTTCTGACCCCATGGTTAACTTGACGGGTGTAACCGCAATCATTGACCTGCTTAGCGTGTCTGTGCGTTACATGGTTGACGATTACCCTGTAGCCCGCAAGGTGCGCCTCGTGCGTGACGTCCCAACAGATGACTTTTCAACAGGCTATGCGCTACGGTTCGACCAAGGGGTATTCCCAGGACGCCTTCGCATTGTCTATAAAGCACCGTATGTGACCGCCTCTACCGAATCCTCTGACATAAACACAACTGGCGGGATTCAAGATACGGTCACAGATATTGTTGCGATTGGGGCGCAACTCCGACTGATGTCACCACGCGAAATCAAACGCAACTTCACTGAATCACAAGGCGATTCACGCCGCGCAGAAGAAGTCCCATCAGGTGCAGTAGGTGGTTCAGTCACCAACTTGCAACGTTTGCGACGTGACCGTATTCAGGCTGAAGCCGCCCGACTAATGAGGTCATACCCAACATTTTTGTCTAAGGACTAAACGGTGGCAACGCTTCTTAAGTTTACCGATGCGTTTTATCCAGCACCACGGTTCTTCACGGGTACAGGGACAACGCAACTCGTTCCAGACATCTTCCCTATTGCCATTAACGGCAGACCGTATCTTGTTGACGAAAAATCTGGACAGTTTTCCCGTGGGTTCGAGCCGCGTGTGCGTGACTCGGTTGACCAATCAACAGCCCCAGGTGAAGCCGCGATTAACCCGCAAGGGCTATGGCGTCGCGGTGAAGTGTCTTGGCATTATGGCGCGGGTCAAAAGTATGCTGATACCGCCGAGGCGCAAGACTTCCGTTTTTACACCAGCAAAGGTGTTAACCCTTGGACCAAGGGACAGTTAACGTTACATAACAAAACAAAACTGTCGTTGTCTTCTGCTGCTACTACCGCACATTCTGTAGTACAGGATGGGCGAGTTTATTTTTCGCTTGGTGCAGATGTAAAATACACGACAGACCCATACGCATCATCGCCAACATGGACAGATTGCACGGGTGAACCTGGCGGAATTTGTGCGGCTATGGCAACCGATGGCAACGATATTTATCTTGCTTTCCCTAGCGATGGCATACGCAAAATTGACACTACTGCTGCACCAGGAACAATTAGTGGAACAAGATTTGTTACTGGCACAAATAGTTACTACATGTTGGGTTTCGCTAAAGGTTACATGTTTGCTGCACATGACCAAAACTTGCGCCAGATTGCAGGTGCGGGTTCTTCAACGGACAGAATTTTAATAGATGACCCAGATTTCCGTTGGGTGGGTGTAGCCACAGGTCAAAACGCTGTATACGCCGCAGGATATGCAGGTAAAAAATCACTCATCTATAAAATCACTATCAAAGCAGATGGCACATTGGACTCTGGTGTTGTTGCACTTGAACTCCCAACAGGTGAAGTAGTCACCGCCATCTCTGGTTATCTCGGATTCATCCTCATCGGCACAGATAAGGGCGTACGGTTCGCATCAACCGATAGCAACAGCAACCTTGTTGCAGGACAAATCATCCCAACATCTGGTGCGGTAAACAAGTTCACTAGCGAAGGACGTTTCAGTTACTTCACCTGGACCAACTATGACGGTGTGTCAGGTGGCTTGGGTCGCCTCGACCTCGGCACACTTACTTCTGCTAACACACCAGCGTTTGCCACAGACCTGATGTACGACTCAACGGCAACAGTAAACGGACTCGTTACGTTCAACGACAAACGTTGCTTCTGGATGAGTGGTGTAGGAATCATTGCTGAAGACTCAGCCAACCTTGTTGAGTCAGGAGAAATAGTCACAGGCACCTATCGTTGGGGTATCCCAGACCGCAAGTTCGTAGCCAAGTTTGACATCCGCACCACACCATTGCTCGGTACCGTCACCCCATCTATCTCACTTGACTCTGCCGCATACCTTGCACTACCAGCACACGCAAACTCTGACACCACCGAACATGTCGCAACTGGTCCACAAACCAAGTTCATTGAAGCGTCATTCAAACTGGTCATGGACCGTGCAACAGCCACAACAGGACCAACCCTGACCCGTTGGATGGCACGAGCATATGCCAGCCCAGCCCGAAGCCAAGTGTTCCGTGTCCCAATCCTTATGCACCACCACATCCGAGTCAAAGATGTTGAATACTATTTCGATGTAGAAACCGAATTGAACTACCTCCGTGACCTAGTGAACAACCCGCGGGTAATCAACTACCAAGAAAACACTGAGTCTTATTCGGTCATTGTTGAGGACCTACAGTTCAATATCATCGATGCGCTAGAATCCAATTGGGACCTTGAAGGCACCTGCATTATTACGATGCGTTCAGTACAAGACTAGGAGTACAAATGGCATACGCAACACGAAGGTCATACGCTGGCGCGGCTCCCGCCTGCACGCTGACCAACTCGATTACCAGTAGCGACACCACAGCCACCATCACGGGTGACACCACGAACTGGAACAACACCGCTAACGGTTCGTTCTTTATGGTTATTGACCCAGGTCTTAGTACCGAAGAAAAGGTGTTGGTTGGTACACGTTCAGGTTCATCGTTGTCAAGCATCACTCGTGGTGTTGACGGGACAACAGGTGCAGCCCACAACGCTGGCGCAACTTGCTACCCAGTTTTTACTGCTACTGATGCTGACCAAGCAAACAAGGTTGCATCAACGCTGACGACTAAGGGTGACTTGTTAGTTACTACGGGTAGTGTGCTTGACCGTTTGGCTGTTGGCACAAATGATTATTCGTTGTTGGCTGATTCTTCTGCAACTAATGGTGTTGCATGGAAACAAATCCCTGCCGCTGGTTTAGCGTCCGACTCGGTAACGAAAGCAAAGATTGCTGACCGCGCTGTTGGTTCAGCCGAACTTGATGGTATTTCGATTAACGTTGGCACTACTAGCGCATACACCCTTGTTGCTGGTGATGCTAACCGTGTTGTTACTTTTAGTGCAACCACTACGGTGACTATACCTGCATCAGTATTTTCTGTTGGCGACCAAATCAACATTCTGCAAACTGGTTCTGGTCAGATAACTATTGCTGGTCCAAGCGTGACTTTGCGTAGTGAATCTTCGCGTCTAAAGACTCGCGCACAGTATGCGATGGCTACGGTAATTTGTATTGCCAGTAATGAGTTTGTCGTTCTCGGCAACGTTGTTGCATAGTCATGCAGATTCTTGGTGCTGTCGGCGGGACATACTCAGGTGTAGCACCTACGATGGGTTCGGCTACTAGCGCGGTTGGTGGTTGGTCTGCAACGATTACCAACTATGACGCTGCTTACACGTATTCGGCTACGACTACTGCTGGTTCTGTTTCTATTTCTACTAGCACTATTACGCAGTCTGGACTATCTAACGGCGCGTCTTCAACGGTGACTGTTACAACTACCCGCAGCGGTTATGAATCTGCTACAGGTACGGTTGCTGGTTCAGCACAAAACGTTCTTGCTACACCAACATTAAGTGCTGCAACTGCAACAACTGGTGGTTTCACAATAACCATAACCAACTATGATGCGGCTAATACCTATACATTAAGCACTAGTTCTGGCAGTGTGTCTCGTAGTGGTTCCACCATCACTCAGAGTGGTCTAGCCAATGGCACTTCAGCAACAGTTTCCATCTATGCAACTCGTAGCGGTTATGCAACTTCAGCAACAGCAACACAAAGTGGCACTTCAACACCATCCTGTTCATCATGTTCTTATGCTTATACGATAGTTGAAGGTGGGAACTGTGGTTCAACGGGTTTCTGTGGGGCAGCAAACCAAGTATGTTGTTACGACATTATTGTTTTCACTGGTTCACCATCTGGATGTATTGGTTGTTCGCCATCGGTTGGCAGTTGGTACGCTTGTGACGGAACCTGCTAAGGAGCATTATGTCTAACCCACTACCACCTATTGAATTTGACCCAGAAACACAAACTTGGACATCTAACAAACCACAAAAATGGTATGCGTTTGTTCTTGGTACAGATGTTGTTTGGATGCAAACTGTTGATGCCAGCATGGAATACTTGGTTGCTGTTATGTCGTCTAACCCAAAAATTATTGAAGTTCCAAATGAACTTGCTGGTCAAGTTCTTCATGGATGGTCGTACGACGGAGCATCATTTACTCCACCTTCTGAGTGAGCATGAACGCTTGGGAAGAATATAAACAGAAACTTGGGACTACAAGACCCTGGCATTTGTTGAACGCTAATGTCCCGCGTGCTGAAGAACAGGTTGCAACAGAGCGCATGGACATCTGTCTTGCTTGCCCTGAACTAATCGGGTTAACTAAACAATGCAAACAATGTGGTTGCCTTATGACGGGGAAGGTTAAGTTGAGGGACGCTGTATGTCCCATTGGTAAGTGGTAACTTGCGTAGCAAGTGGCTGATACTTGTTCCCGCTATCGGGTTTGCACTATTTGCTAAACCTGCTAAAGCCGATGTTCTCGGTGAATGGACATACAGCCAGTCCTGCCCAACATCAGGTTCAGTCGAAGTCATAGACAACACCATCATCTTGCATGGTCCCGACCAAGGTGGGTGTTCGGGCGCGGCACATTGGGTAAAGATTGAGACCACAATCCCCACAGATGTAGACACAATAGATTTCACTTGGGCGTATCAGACAACTGATGGTTGGGTGTATGACCCGCCACAGTACGGCATTAACGGCGTATACACCTTGCTTACACAACAGAACAATGCGACAGGTTCGCTGTCTGTACCCGTCAATGAGGGTGATGTGTTTACGTTCCGTCAGTATTCGATAGATACCTGCTGTGCTCCTGGGCATCTAACTATTAGTAACCTGTCTTTATGGGCATCTATAACCACATCCACGACATCAACGACAACGACGACTACTACTACTACTGTCCCCGTAACGACTGTCCCTGCCACAGCCCCGACTACTACGACAGTTCCAGAAACAACTACAACAACCACTACTTCTTCGACTACAACGACAACCTCAACGACAACGACGACAACCTCAACGACTGTTCCTCAAACAACAACTTCTGTGGAGAACTCAACTAGCACGACGTCAACTAGTTCGTCAACTACCAGTACTTCCGTACCCCAAACAACATCAACAGAATCAACGACGACCACAACACAACCACCAGCAGTTCCAACACCTATTACCGTCCCTGAAATATCTGAGCCAGAATCCGTTGATACCGTCGTTCCTGAAGAGCCTGAACCAGACGAGACAGACACCACAGAGATGCCAGTAGAGGAAGCCACGCCAGAAACGACGCTTCCCGAAGAAACAACAACAACAGATGAAACATACCCTGACACTACAGAAGAACCAGTCGTAGACACAACCCTGCCAGAAGCCACGGATACCCCTCTAGAAGCCCCTCTAAGCGTCGAGGAAGTGGATTCGCTAATAGCAGAGGCAGAAACTACAGAAGCCCTTGTGGAAGCGTTGGCTGACCTAGCCCCTGAGCAGGTGGCACAGGTGGTGGAAGCCCTGCTTGCTGAGGAACCATCCCAAGAGCAGGCAACCGCCCTCGCGTCCAGTCCTGAAGTGCTTGCAATAGTTAGCACCGAGCAAGCAGCACAAATCTTTGAAGCGTTAGACGTAGCCGAACTATCCGACACCCAGACCGAGGCACTAATCGCCGCAGTACAGGATGCACCTACCGCTATTCGTGAAACCTTTGAGGACACCATTGACATTTTCAAGTCAGCACTTGACACCTACGTCCCTGTTGGCTCAAACATCCCAGTTGGCACACGCCGCACCCTTATCGCCGTCACAGCGGGGTTAACCCTCGCCGCCGCAGGTACTAGAATTAGACGTTAATGAGAAAACTTTTGGATTACCTAGTAGATAATGCGTGGACATGGGCAGGTACAGGCATGGTCCTGATTACCCTCTCTGGTCCTACCTTAAGACAGGCAACCCTTATCACAGGCGTTGTTGTTTTGGTACACTCAATACTCACACTCTCAAAGAAAGACACACAATGAAAAAGGCACAAGACATCCTCGGCAGAATCGTTGCAGTATTCCTATCGTCAGCACTAGCCATCGTTGGTGGTAGCGCAGTCATCGCACCCGAGTTGGAAATCTGGAAGTCTGCTGTACTCGCAGGTTTCGCCGCATGTGCAACTGTCGTTCAGAAACTTGCACAAGCATCGCTTGATGGCAAACTCACAATGGAAGAAATCAACGAGGCATTCGGCTCTAAGCCAAAGGCATAGTAGTGCCGAAACCTAACTGGACTGTACTCCCAATCCATTGGTGTGAACATCTTAAAGGCAAGAAACCTTCTGAGATTACACCAGATATGGTCGCCGCCATCACAGGTGGAGGCAAACTGGAGAAGTGTGCTGCTGCTGCATGGGAAGAAATGGTTGTTGCTGCTAAGGCGGATGGTGTAGTTCTTAAACCAACCTCAGCAGGTGACACGCTACGTTCAGTCGCCCAGCAAGAAGCAGGATTCCGTCAGCGTTACCAGAAGGAACCTATTGCGGGTGCTTCAACTAAAACTTGGAACAACGAGAAATGGTATCTGAAGGCTGGCATGGCTATGCTTGCCACACCATATGACGACCCAGCGAATGATAAAGCGCGTGGCTCAAAACATTTGTACGGCATTGCTGTCGATGTGGCGAATGCTAACGGCAAGGTTCTGGCTTGGCTATTGGCGAATGAAACTAAGTTTGGGTTCTCGCATGAAGTTTTAGGGGACGCTAATGGTAAAGGCGCAGAGCCTTGGCATATTCGTTTCGTAGGGAAGAAGGCTTAATGTGGATACTGGGATTGCCTCTATTGGGGTTGCTGTTATTACTGGTTTTTTTGGTTTGCTAACTATTCTTCTGCAGAAACTAAAAAAAGAAAACACCAAAGACCACGAGATAGTTATGGGCATGTTGAAGATGGTGTACAAGAAGCAGGGTTCTGTTGAGTACAAGATAGACAAAGTGTCAGACCAATTAGGTGAGCACGTAAAAAATCACCCGCGGTAATCGCAAGACAATTCAATAGGCTGGTATCTTGGTCGGTCCCATGACTCGCCAAACCTTAGAAACAATCCGCAAATACCTAGTAACCGCAAGGGTTTCCCGTCCCGAAGAAGACGAGTTCTTCCGCGCACTTAACGAACTAGACCACCTACTTACCGCATCCTCGCGCCCGCGGGAGACAGTAAACTCTTGACATGGAAGAAGGGCTAACACATCCCATAGTCACCGTCACGTGGATGGACGCGCATGCCGCGACAGAAACATGGACACCATTGAGCGACATCGACCAAGACCCATGCATCGTAACCAGTTGCGGGTTCCTGTTAGCAGTAGAACAAGGTGGCAAGCCCGACCATGTAACTATCTACCAATCGAAAACAGAAAGCGATGACGTGGATGGCGTGTTATGTATCCCCGTGGCGATGGTGAAGACGCTAAAAGTTTTTCCAATTAATGCTTGACATACAGTATTACTTGCTTGTAAGGTGAGACGCATCAACTTACAACGAAGGGAAGCAAATGGAAATCAAACGATTCCGCATAACCAAACCCACACACGGAGAACAAGACTGGCTTGACATCCGCTTCTGGGATGAACAGAAACGTAAACGAGTATCAGCATCAGCAGTAGCCGCAATCTACGGGCTACACCCATTTGTTCCGATGGACAAGTACGCTGCAGAACTGTTAGGTGACATACCCCCTGCACCTATCCCGCCAACATGGGCAATGACCCGTGGCAACGACCTTGAACCACTCTGTATCAAGTGGGCAATAGACCGAACAGGCATAGAGTTCTTCACACCCGAAGAAATGTTTGCTTGTGAAACCGATAACGGTGCGCGAATGATTGCCACCCTTGACGGCTTCTATGAGAACGGTGATGACCGCAAGATACTTGAAATCAAAACCATGAACCGTGAATGGTCAGGCGTACTGCCCGATTACTGGCGTGTCCAAGGTATCCAGCAAGCCATCTGTGCTGACGTAAGTCAGGTGACATGGGGTGTGTTTGATTCCTCTATGAGTTTTTATATACACGAACAAATGATTAGCGAAGGAGAAAAGAATGAGCACATTGAAGCAGTCGGAAAGTGGTTGGCATCCTGCGATTTGGGCATCACACCTGAAGGTGTCAAATGGTCGTACGAAACCATCACGACCCGTTACCAACGTCCGACGGACACCACGATTGAACTGCCACCTGACACTCTTGACTTGGTCGCCCGACTCAAGCAAGTAAAGAAACAGGTTAAGGAACTGAGTGTCATTGAGGACCAGTTGAAAGCAGAACTCTGCGATTTGATTGGGCAGAATGAATACGCTACGGTGAACGGCACGATGGTTGCCACATGGAAAGGCAAGACGTGGCAGTCACTTGACATCAAATCATTGAAGGCTTTAGAGCCAGCAATTGCAGACAAATACAGTAAGCAAGTAACCAATAGAACACTTCTCTTGAAGGGAGAACGAGCATGAAATTAGAAGAAGTCCTCGGCAAGTATGGCGTACCAGACCCAAAGATTGTTGGCAAACTACCTCGCGGTGGTGGCTCATTAGATTTTGTGGGGCATGCGGACGTAACCAAGATGCTCCTAGAAATTTCGGCGGAGTGGACATGGGAACCAGTAGCGTTCGACAATGACGGGCTACCTGCGTACCGCGTAGAGAATGGCATGGCACACATGGCTGGATGGATGACCATTCACGGTGTACGCCGTCTCGGTATCGGCTCAGTCCAAGCATCAAAGCCTGACTTACTCAAGGAACTTGTGTCCGACTTCATCCGCAATGCGGCTATGCGCTTCGGTGTATGCCTCGCACTATGGACAAAGCAAGAGTGGGAGTCAGACGATGCACCCGCGAAATCACAAGTCAGTAGCAAGGCAGTAGTGCCAAAGGTTGCAAAGGTGGAGACACCAGCAGAACCCGAAGCAGACAAGGCTCTCACCCAGTCACAGGTAAAACAATTCGTGGATGCTTGCGACAAGATTGGTTTAGACCCAGCCATCGTTGCATCTAAAGCGAAACTAAATTGGGACGGCATCATCATGCAGTCACAGTTGCCGTTGTTGCGTGACGCATTTACTGCATTGAAGAACGAAGGTGGATAGTAATGGCTGCGAAACGAACCGTAGACCCAACAGGTAAAGACCGTTCAGTCAAGATGATTGCGTTGCGTATCACCGCACAGCAACATGAGGTACTCACACAGTTGTGCCAACAGCGTGGCGTAGGGCGTAGTGCTTTACTCCGCCAACTGCTACAACAGGAGGTGAGGAATGTCCAAGGAGCGAGCCAAGGGAACTAGTTTTGAAACGTTCATAGTGAACTATCTCAAAGACTTCTACCCTCACGTCGAACGACGCACACTACAAGGCACGTTAGACAAAGGC
>Ga0209500_10001866_pt1 | contig 15453 bp, 20 predicted proteins | sample S_140212_EF_Meta_FD_187323 | JGI IMG/M metagenome (GOLD analysis project Ga0209500, IMG submission 187323) | Freshwater microbial communities from Lake Simoncouche, Canada to study carbon cycling - S_140212_EF_MetaG (SPAdes) (version 2) | ecosystem: Environmental > Aquatic > Freshwater > Lake ... | reverse complement strand
CCTCTCTATTTTCCAAAAAATGGCGTCCACGCACTTCTGTCAGAAGCTCTTGATAATGAACGCTGGGCAACTCTTCAAGAAAAATATGAAGTTAAAACAACAGAACAAAAGAAAACAACATGGTTTCTTCATGCACGCTTGGGCGACTATAAAGTACTTCCGCATCACCAAGTCAACCTGAATTCTTATTATGTAAAATGTCTTGAACGGGTGCCACCTAAATCAAAAATACTCTTTTTTTCGGATGAACCAAACCTATGTAAAGAATCTTTTAAAACTGCATGTGCATCAGCTGATATTGAGTTTCAAGTCTGCGAGGAGTCCGACGAATTAGAGTCTTTAGCTCTTATGAGCCAATGTTGGGGTGGCGCAATCACAGCGAACAGCACATTCAGTTGGTGGGGCGCATATTTTGCCTATGTACGCTGCCCCAATAAAGAATCTTACCTTGCGTTTTTTCCTGGGACTTGGGGGCAAGGTTTACCTGCGGCGAAAGATATTGTGCCCTTCTGGGGTATCAAGATAGACGTGTAAAATTGAAGCGGCGGGCACCAGATGATTCGATGACACAATGGCAATTCCACTCTGGAAGGACTTTACATACCAAGAACATCAGCAATCTGGTATTCAATGGATGTGCGAGAGAGAGGATGACGAAGAGGGTTCTGGTGGAATTCTCTGTGATGAGATGGGCTTAGGTAAGACAATTGAGGTTCTGGGACTGATGAAGATGCATCCCAGAAAGCATACTCTACTCTTGGCTCCTCTCGCAACACTGTCGCAGTGGGAAGAGAAGGCACAGCAGTCAGGTTTCTGCGTCAAGAGGGCTGCTAAGTCCTATTGCGGCTGGGAGACTGTAGGTGGCTTCAAGAAGGAGGATGCTGGACGTGATTGCCTCTATCTGAGCAACTACGAAAAGCTGATCTCCAGACCGACTCTTCTCTTTCCTAAGGAGCTTGAGAATGGCGTCTGGGGTCGCGCAGTCTTCGATGAGGCACACCGGCTCAGGAACAAGAACAAGGGCTGGGAGATGTGCGCAAAGGTTCATGCTCTCTCCCGCTGGTTTCTGACTGCGACTCCGATTGTCAACAGCATCGATGATGCGCGCCATCTCTTCATGCTTCTAAAGATGAGGAAGATTCCTGGCTGGGGTCTCTCTAGCTTGGCGCCGCTCATCAAGAATAAGGTTCTCGCACGCAAGATGGATGATATCCGTGAGGGACGCACTGATCTTCCTAATGCGCCGATTATCAAGAAGCACAGTCTTGATTTTGCTACCGACGACGAGGCAGAGTTCTATCGCGGAATTCAGGGTTCTATTGCGCGGCAATGGAGGGCTCTCGAGGAGGATGGTGAGCTCAAGATGCAGCACCTCTTCAAGCTCATCATTCGCTTGCGGCAGATTAGCATTCACCCGCAGGTCTATATTGCGGCTCGCAAGAAGTTCTTCAAGAACTACTCGCGTCCCGATTGGACAGATGATAGTACAAAGTTTATCTTTCTGAAGAAGCTTATTACGAAGGAGGAAGAGAAGTCTCATCGGTGGCTGGTGTTCTGCCACTTCCATGCCGAGATGGAGCTGCTCCAAGAATCTCTTCAGCAGATTAAGTCTATCAAGCGTGTCTCTATCTACAGCGGTGATGTGGCAGAGTCATTGCGCACAATCATTGTGGAAAAGTCTAAGGAGCCGCTTGAACCAGGTGAACAAGAGGTTATGCTCGTTCAGCTCCAAGCGGGGGGCGTGGGTCTGAATCTGCAGCACTTCGATCGTATTGCGTTTATGGGTCCGTGGTGGACAGCGGCTCTTATGGATCAGGCTGTTGGTCGCGCAGTCCGCATTGGACAGACAGAGCAGGTTTATGTACATCACATTATTCTCAAGGAGGAAGAGCTTGATAGCCTCAACGTGGACCGTTTCATGCTTGAGAAGGCGGACAAGAAGAGGGATCTCTGTAATGAATTCTTGCTGGCGACACATGCTGCAACAGTAGCAGATAACTATGAAGATGTAGCGGTAAGCACAGATCCCGTCAATGAAGATCCTTCTTAGAAAGGCATAAAAATTATTTTATTCAAGTAGATTATCAGATTGTTTTACTATTCCATTAATGATATAATGAAGTTTTAATCCTGTAAAAATCTTAGACATATGCTCTCGAGTCGGTTTATTACCATATCGTATACGAAAAATTACCTGTTTTGTTGTAATTTCAATAATCACAACTTCATCTAACATATTTGATAAAGGTGTAATATAAAAGGATACATGTGGGCAAATTGTATAAGTATTTTTAAATGGTATAGTAATATCTATGTAAAAATCATTATTAATTAATCTAAACTCCCAGAGTTTTGATTCCAGACATTTACGAATCTCTTGCGTCAATACAAACGGTGTTCCATTATTTGTCATACAATATGTTTCAAAAGTATCAGGATCTATAGGAATACTCTCTGTATTAAAGTTTTTTGCTTGAACACGTAAGTATGCTGAAAGTTCATCAGTAGGATTTCGTAAGACATATTGATACATTTTTATATTATTTGGACCCATATTAGATGCTACCACAAATCTAAATGTATCTAGTTCATCAAGAGAATATTCACCAAATTCCTGCGATGATGTAGAATAATGTACATCAGACTTAACTTGTACAAAACCCTTTACCTCTTTTTGAAACTGTCTTAACTCTGCTACATCATTTTCAAGTTTCGCAATTGTCTGCTTGAATCTCTCCATTACTTATATATGTAAGATCTGTTTAAATATTCTTTTAGTTTTATTTTTTAGTCCACCATTAATAGATGGCAGAAAGCACAGTAGAATCAGGAAGCGTTATGAAAACTCTGCAATCCTATGGACCGACTATAGCGGTAGCAGTCGTTGCAATTGCAGTGATTGTTGGTGTTATTATGTATTTCTACGGAAACAAGACCATGCCCAAAGTCTCTGGATTTTCCGATGTAAGTGGCAGCGAAGGTTTTTTTGGCGGTGTAGCCCTTGGAGCTGGAGCCCCCGATTGTCTTCGGACATCCTCTGAGGCTGCACAACTCTACAGTATGTTTAATGAGAAACTCTCTACAACGGCTGAAGGACCAGAAGACTTAGCCGAACTACGGCTACTCCTAAGCAAGATGGCATGTTTTAAGAAGGATCTCATTGGAACTGCTAACGTAGTTGAGGCGACAAGATACCAAGCCTACGCAACCTCTATGGATATTGAACCCATCGCAGAGACAACGTCCCGTTGCTTTGCAAAGACAATTCCAGTCCGCGATCTAGACATCATCCTTGATAAATGGTCTCGGAGGTCTCAGACTCTTGTACTTAGACTCTGTACATCTATGAATATGAATGAGTCACAACTCAGTTCGGCTGAAGCTCTCCTAAAAGCTCTCTTAAAAGATGTTGGTGATGTGGCTCGCTCTGTCTGTTTAGCTGGCACACCTACGATTGGAGGTCAACCTGTTGGTCGCGAACTCAGTGGCGTCGAACCGCCTTCTCTTCAGGAACTTAGACCGTATAAGGGCTATTACTAAATTTATATTTAGTAAATTAGATGACAACTCCGTGGTCAAAAGAATTTTTAGAGCAACTTGAAAGAGATCCAAAGATCGAGATTCTTCATATCATTAAAGGATCTCGTGCTGTTGCAATAATGTCAGATGTCTTGTTTCCAGAGGATCTAGAAGGTAGACGAGAATGGTTTTCTAAGTTTCCTCTTCGGATTAAGAAAAGAGCTCTACTTGTTATCTATGCTCGCACAAAAAGGGTCAATAAAGACATCATTTTTTCACTACTAACGGGTGAAACTCATGAAACAGGCAATACAACAGGACAATCATTTACATACAAAAAAGGTATGAAAGTGATTGAAGAAGTTATGTAATTTACGGATTGATCAGAGATACGAAGATCATCAAACCGAGGATCTGGGTAAACGAGCGCGCCGGCTTCAAAAATGTAAACAGATCAACAAGTACACTGTTCCACAAGAGCTTGCCAACAAAAGATAAGATTAAGAGCGACAAGATGAGTGCCAAAAGTACAGCTAAAAAATCAGTGTAAACCTGACGCTTCTTCGCAGGGTCAGCGCCATCCTGTGAAACAAACCCTTCTACTGCAGCCTTACAAGCAGAGTTAAGTAGTGCCATTCTACTTTAGTCTACTTCTTTTTCATAGAGGAGAGAGTCCCGTGTTTTTGTCTCCCGGTGTTCCGTAACATACTTCATAATTTCAGCAGCCTTCTGATCCGACTTCAGATGCTCTGTAATAAGCGCCTGAAGAGTCTTGGGTGCGAGAGATCCCTTTGAGTTCGTCTTTCGGTAAATAAGGCGTCCACCTGTGGCAGCTAGATCAAGCGCACCAATATTATTCTTCTTCATGATCCGGAGAATCATCTCTTCCATCGCCTTCAGCCGCTTCGTCTTCTCTCTCAATTGCTCCTTAATACTCGACGTCTCTGTGTGAAGCTCCTTCCATCCCTTGATAACAGCAGAGAGTTGCTGGAGTTCATTCGCCGCCTCCACCGGGTTTACTGCAGCAGCAGAGACAGTGGGTGCACCATCAAATGTTACTTGTACCTGATTTTGAGCTTGTACTGACATCGTCAACTTTCTACCTATAATTGGGTGTATTTTCCATTCAAATTTTACAGGACCATGTAAAATTTGACCAGCGAAAACTTATATTATTTACTTTATAATGGACGATAATAATGACGACGAAAGAGAGGAGGAAGGACGATATATTTTACATTGTCTCTGGTTATCTTACGCACGAAAGATCATTGAAAAGGCGATTCATGTGTATGAATTAGATCATAAAGCGGCTTTAGCACTCCATGAACAGTTTCTTAAGCCTGGCTCGTATAAGATTCGCCTTATCTAACTAAAATAAAGCTTGATTCGTTCTCTCACGTTATTTCTACAAATGTAACACTGCATCATCTGTTTTTTACAACAATTATTACAGAAGGTGTGCCCACAAGGCGACAAGGCGTATTGTACAGGATCTTGAAAACAGATTGCGCAAAGCGGTTCTCTCTGAGCTGATTCAAACATCCAAAAAAACTGCATGGACTCACGCAGAAAAAAAAGTTTTTTATATAGCTGAACGAGCTCTTTATAGCTTTGTTCAACTTTATTATCTTCATAAATAGAATTTAAATAAACTTTTATTGATTCTAAAAGAGGAAAAAACTCTGTATTCTGCTTCAGTTCCATAATTCCTAAGAGTTTCTGCTGAGCCTTGTCCAATATATCTAATTTCGTTCTAAGAATTGCTTCAACGCGTATAATTTCTTCACCTGTCTCCTTATATTTATCCATAATGTACTTCGTTTGATGTATAATTTCCAAGTATGACGAGCTACCGTGCGCTTTCAAATCAGCATCAAGAGTTTTCATATAAGACTGCCCTTCTCCAGACATATCAATGATTTTTTCCCTTGTTGCAGATGACTGAAAGTCAGGGCGACCGAATCGTTTCATAAATGTATCAACACGAGCAAGAGGCGATGTTTCGGGTACATTTTTTGTAAGAAATGAAAAAAGATCCTCGTGCTTTGTTAATAAAAACTCTCGCAACTTCCGTTTCCAATTATTTTGAAGTGCAGCGGGATTTTGCTGAGTCTCTTTGACTTCTTGAAGATGTTTAGACAAACTATTCATTGTAACAGTAGTATAGGGCGTTGTGCTTCCATACCCAGTCGGATCAAGAATAAGTTCTGTCGGTCGTGTTTCCTCCGCGTCTAAAAAATCAGCAGGCGCATATTGATATGTAGGAGATGGTACTGCTCCTCCAACCATTAACATAAAACTATTTTCTTGTACCGTGGTGTTGTTGGTGTCATTTGCCATCTTTTCTATTTATTTGCGTATTTGTTTGTTTCAGTCTAAATCGCGCATTAGATATCATCAATTACAATCTCTGTAACAACATTATCTTTCTTTACATCATCGTCATCAAATAAAATACCATCGTCATCATCATGGTCATCTGGATCTGGAATTTCACTTTCCTTCTTTCTACCAATCTCTTCAAGAACCTTTCCGTCCATGACCTCCAGTTGCATGAAGAGTTTCTTGTTAATATCGGGTAGCTTTCTTAGTGTAGAAAGCAGATCATGATCATACTTCGCAACAATGTCACCATTTTCAAGATCAGTTGAACCGATTTCTGGCAGCTTCTCAAACTCGCGCCTCGAAATTAAGACCATATCACCCAGTGCCAGCCATGTCTTCTTACGCATAGCACCCCTTATATGACACTGGCGCACTCGGTTATCATTGCAAAAGACGAGGAGACGACAGTGTCCGAGGTTCCGAATAACACGACCGTACATCTGGTCGGGCTGCCGATCAATCATTATTGGCTTCACTCCCGCAGAGACGTGCTTGGACTTCTTATAATTTTTTCCTCCCTTTTGATTTGGCATTTTGTGTACCTACAAAGTTGGCATACAAAAAATCAATTTTTATAGGGCTACATGTCCAAGATTTCTTCTGCCATCTCCTTCGATACCGGCTGTGGAACTGAATATAGATCCTTCGGGTCAAGGCTCATAACTGCAATAGAACCGCGAGGAATAGGTAGTTTACCACCTCTCTGTTTACGTGTTCTGTTCCGTCTATTCTTTGACTTTGAACGTACGCTTCTTCTTACACGCTTGCTCATCTACTTTATAGACAAGTTTTCTCTTGAGTTCATGAGCTAACTTTTCAAGTTGTGCTTCATTCTCTTCAGCCGCTTCCTTTCCATTCGTTTTACACGGACGATTATAAGCAAATAATATACTTCGCACTGCCTCTGCCTTTCTTGAAACTTCTAGGACCGGTTCATGTAGAATACGTGGTTCTTGTCTATCTGTAAGTGGGGTCTGCGACTTAATCTTATATGTATCTAAAAGTGACGGGGGGATCAACTGTTCCACGTAAGTTGCTACACGAAATTCTAAAACAGCCTCGTCAGGACAATCAATGGTAAAATGTCCTCGCTTTGCACAAATGCCACAATAACTCAACTGTAAGAGTGGGCAAGCTGCCTTATCATGTTTTATCTTATAACCTTTCAATACATGTTTACAACTGTCACACATTAGGAGTGAAGGCTACATGGTGTGGACTGGCAGCCAATTTTTCCGAAAAAAAATTGAAATAAAAAATCCTTATCAACCCTGTAGAATATGGCGCTTCGTAGACTTCAACGCGAATTCACTCGCAGTAAGTATGATAACAGTTTGATTACTAATGTAGAGATTCGCGACGAAAATCTTCTCAGTTGGTACGCGAATCTTCTAGGTCAGGAAGGCACCCGCTTTGCAGGACAAGAGTTTCCTGTAGAGATTTCCTTCACTTTATCCTATCCGTTTCAACCACCAAAGCTTCGTTTCCTAGTGCCGGTTGATCATATTAGCGTCTCAGATAGCGGTGCCGTTTGTATGGATATTCTTGATGACGCATGGTCTCCTGCATTTACAGCTGAACTCATTCTTGTTGCGGCACTCAGTGTTATCTGCGATTCAGATGAACGCATTCTTCAAGATGTAAATGAAGTTATTGAAGAACTCAGGAGAAAGGTTGATAGTAAGAAGACACGAAAGAGTCGCAACGAACTTCGGCTGAAGTTGAAGGAACGCGATTTTAAGTGTCGGCACTCCGAATGATACCTACGCTAAATTAAGAAAAAACGAATCCGTTCTTTTAAATATGAGTTCGTGGTCCAATTCTACACGTGGTTTTCCCATGAAAAAACAAGAGATATCTGTATCCAAGTATTTTCAACCCACGCAAGGGGGTATATGTTCCAACTTTAATCAACTTTTTTATTCTTATTTATATTGTGAAAAAAATGTAGAATTACTCTACATTCATGATAAACCAAATTGTGTCTCTGATAATTTTCCTATGTTTCAAGCTATTTTAAATGAAAACAGTTTAATAAAATATTTGAAGGAAATTCCTAAAGATTCAAAACGCATGAATTATAATATGATTGTAAATAATCATTCTCTTTCCGCAATGCCATTCTCAAGGATGAAAAAAACAGCACAAAGTATATTTTCATTTAATTCGTCCGCACAGGAAAAAATTACAGCCCTTATTCGTGAAAAAGGATTGGAGCGCACTCGATTTGATATCGGATTACATATACGCAGTGGAGATAAGATTACAACAGGTGAAATGAAAACAATACAAATAACTGAATATATACGTGCTATACGTAGTATTCAAACTAAACTAAATAAGAAAGAATTAAATATATTTGTTATGACAGATAATTATTCCTTATATGAAGAATTGGTAGGTAGAGGAGATCCTTCGTGGTCAATTACTACATTTGAAGAACCGTCCGCTTATACAGCTTCAGGGCATACTCAGTTAGAGTTTAATCTTCTTCCGCAGGAAAAACGCCTTACTCTCTTCTATCAATTTCTAACAGAACTTCATATTATGCAGAGGATTCCGAATCTTGTGCTTACGTTTTCTAGTAATGTAGGTCGTTTTCTCTACCTTACAAGTTACGCCATTCAAGATGAAGATAATGTAATAAGTTTGGATGTGCCTAAATGGTCAATGTTCTAAAGTAATAGAATGAGCACAGTCGTCTTTACGGTAACAAGTAATGGATATAAATTCATGACTTGGAACCTGTGGTTACATTGTAAACGAATTGGCGTGCCCTGGCAACTTATGATCGTCTGTTTAGATAAAGAGTCACACCGTTTTTTTCAGACAATTGCGAATATTCCTTCTGTCTTGCTACCGTCTGTAGATTTACAATTACGCGGCGACACAAGAAAAGTATCATCCTATGGATCAGGCGACTTCAATCGTATCACTAGAGAAAAACTGAGTGTGTATACATGGATGCTGGAAAAAGAGTTTACATACTATCTGTATCTTGATTCTGACATTGTACTTTTCCGTAATCCTGTTCCCTACTTACAGACAATCCTATCTACTGAGAACTATCTCTGGTTTCAATGCGATGAGCACGGGGAAGGAGAGTACACTTGTAAAGGTAGCGGTCTATGTACAAATATCTGTACTGGCGTGATTGCCTTTTACAAAGATGAGAGTACAAAGAGCAAATTAATGTCAATGGTTAAGCATAACGATACACTCTGGAAAACATGTAAAGATAATAATGACCAAGAATACATTCAGAAAACAATTGCACTCGAGTCAATTCCATTCAGAACTCTCGATCGACAGCTATTTCCAAATGGGCTTTTCTTAGGTAAAGATCATTGGAGAACACTTGATGCACCGCATCTTTTACACTTTAACTTCATCGTAGGTGGAAATAAAGAACGAGTGATAAAATCCAAAGGATTTTGGCTTGTTCCTTATTAGAATGAGTGTGAATACAGTACCCTTTGAATCAGGAGTCTATAGTTGTTTTGATTTGAGCGGCTTCAGAGGTATGTCACCTATACAATTTCGTATATATAAAGATGCATGGAACACTTACAATACGGTTCAAAGTTATAACAGTAATATAAGCACATTACGGCATGCTGGTAACAAGTCACTCTTTTATTATCAATATGTGAATTCTGCAGAAATGGCACAGTATAAACAGGGACAATTCCTACATTCACAGGTGTATCCAAACCAGAGTTGGACTTCAGTGCCACCGAACTAAAAAAACAGTGTAGGATAGAATGAGCTCTCAAGGCTGTAAAGTACGCGTCAGTACTATTTTTGTTTTTGATAATCCTGGTGTCCAGAATGCCGCAAATGCGGTATATGAACAGAAAAAAGCTTACGATATAGCAAAAAATGCTGCTGTAACTGGAAATACTTACAAGTTTAAGAGTGATTTTGAGAGGATGCAGTATTTACTAGGGCAGCGGAATCGGCAGACTGGGGGCTCTGGTTCGTACGGTTCTTGGTAGCTTTAACTTCAGACTTTATTTTTCTTTCCAGATGAATCTTCATATCTGTCCACACATCACTGATTTGAGCCGCAAATTTGCGTTCCACATCAATGATTCTAACTTTTGGTATTGGTTTATCGTCCGCCATGAGTGCTTATTAAGCGCGATTGTTTTCTTCAATTTTTACTGTTGGTACACGGCTCCTCGGCTTCTCCGTAGACCTGTATGACTCAAGACGTGACTTGTATGCGTTGACCCAATCAGTTCTCAAGATAACCTTTTCCTTTTCTGCATCATATGTTCCCAGAAGAATAGGTTCTTTTCCATCCTTCTCGTAACTAAAAGCATTCTTTTCCTTGTCCACGAGGAAATACAAGCCCTGAATCTGCTTTGATTGCATTCTTCTGATAGCTATCTTATGTAAAATAATCCTCAATTTTTGCGACTGTTTCTACGTGTTCTTCTTCCGCCCCTGAACGCACGCCTGTAAGGATCACCCTTAAATAAACCGTAGAGCCCTGCTTCACGTCTAATCTCCCAAAGCTCATCGCGTGTTATTCCCCTCGCCGACATCTCATTATGTACTTTTGACGCATCAACTTGCCGTATATGAATACGGGGTTGTGACTTTGGTTTGTTCTTATAAGTCGCTGCGTGTCCCTTTTTCACTTCTACAACTGATGTCTTCGGCATTCTACTTATAGAAGACTTAAATATTTTGTTATTCTATCTAATAGAATAAAAATATAATGACCGATTTAACAATACAAGAAGAGCATAGACGATCATTTACCACTTACAGTCCATTTAGTTCTAATCATCGAACACAGATAACTGAATGGATTTCTGGAGGGGCTGAAGGCGAGTTGCCATTAGAATCCATTGCAGTTCAAATACAGCCTCCTTTTAAAACTCTTTCTGAGTATTATTTTTTTTTAGTAGAAAGTTCATTACAAGACTTTTTTCAATCACTTGATGCTATGTTTCCTGATTTTAAACTTAGATATAGATACGATGGATTTGAACTTTCATTTTATTTGACTAGCTCCTAGCATATCGTAGTTGACCGCGTCCGCCATTACCGCCATATCCGTGAGGGTTTGTATTAACACCACTGGTAGGAGTACCACCAGTGGACCAACCCATTCCACCTGCACCACCTGGTAGACCACCGTTTCCGCCTTGATTGTTATAAGAACCACCACCTCCGCCGCCACCTTCAACATTACTAATTCCATCGCCACCACTATTTGCTGTACCACCCGCTGAACCACCTGCTCCGCCGCCTGTTCCTGAAGCACCACCTGCAGTACCTTGACCCCCTGTAGCTGAACTTCCATTACCAAGTGAAGAAGCTGAACCACCACCACCATTTTCGGGACCATTATACCCGCCAGCACCACCAATATATTTTGTTTGACCAATTGAGCTTGCCGACTGAGTTGAGTTATTTGGACCTGCAACTCCTGATCCGTTACCACCTACAGCAAGAGCACCGTCTGTAACTGAAGTAGGTTGGGCGTTTGTGCCAACACGTCCCCATGTAGATCCTCCTGCAGTACCACTGCCCGACGATCCTGTTCCACCTGCTCCAACTGAATAATACAGTGTAAATCCAGCTGATGATAGTCCTGTAACTGTTGTTTTTGCATAAGCTCCTCCTGCCCCTGCTCCTGTTTGTGAATCTTGACCCATAGATCCACCACCGCCACCCCAGCACTCAATAACAAGTGTAGTCCCACCAGCACCAAAAACTACATTTCCTGCACCAACTGTTGTTATGACTACTGTTGAAGGAGCAGTATATGTTACAGAAGGAGATGACGGTCCTGCTAGAGCACTTGTTCCTGCAGTATTTGTCGCGGAAACGTAAAATGTGTAGCCTACACCGGATGACATTGGTGAAAAAGTTGAACTCGTTGTTGGATATGAAATAGTTTGTGTTGCTACTAAAGTTGCCCCCCCATATACAGTAACTGTAAAGGTTACAGGTGTTCCACCTGAACCAGTTGTCCAACTCATATTGAATGTTGATGTTGTATTGGATGCTGTAAGACCTGTTGGTGTACCTGGTATTGTAACTGGCACAGCTGGTTCAATTGACTCTTGAGCAGGAGGATATAACTTATATGGATGCGTACTTGGCAATAAAGTTGTTAAATTCCATTTCCAAGCTAAATAGCCTTCTACTTTTTGACGATTAGCAGTTGAAAGATATACATTATAAAAAATAATTTCCATAGCATAACCGCTGAAAGCGTTATTTGCACCGTTTTCTTTACCTAAATATGTAACTGTTAAACTAGTAAAACTGGTGCCACCTGTAAAAATTGTTAAAGAGCCATTGAGAGAAATATATGATGTACCAGCGTTAAATTGTGCTGTTATTAATGCTGTTGTTCCGATTGTTACAATACCCGCACCTGATGTGGCACCCCATCCTATTCCAGAGCTAACAGTACCTATTGATCCCGATCCACCTGGCTGAGTATATCCTCCATAAATCCCACGAGATCCATTTGTATTCCCTCCAACTATACTGGAAGTACCACTAGATGTAGATGAAGTATTAAATACAATAAATATTGTTTCAGTTGTTGGTGCAGCACTATAGCTGGAAGTGTATAAGCTATTGTTAAAACTTACAGCATTGTATATTCCTGAGTATGTAGCAGCAGTACCACTTGCGGTAAAGTTATTGCTACTTCCAGATTTATCTACCCATGAACTTACACTTGCTCCATTTGCTGGAGCTGTACCTGTTCCAGCAGTATCCACTCCATCTAACCATATTTTACACCCAGTAAAATTTGTAGGTAAAAATGGTATAGGAGACGAAGGAGGTAATTTTTTATATGGATGTTCTGCTGGATATGATGTAGTTAAACCCCATTTCCATGCCAAATATCCTTCAATTTGTTGTCGCTGTTGTATAGTTATTTCAGTATTATAACATAGAATTTCAGCAATATAGGAAAAAGTACCATAAGGAAAACCATCACCAATCGTATAAGTAGCACTTGAGGTTTGATATGATGTAGCAAGAGCATTATAATTAAGTGTTAGAGAGTTACCATTTTGTGTAACAAAATTTAAATTAGTTGAAGTAGCACTGTTAACAAGCGCATATACTGAATGTACATTCGCTCCATTTGATGCAACTGCTGAATTAATATACGTGGCAATACCACTAGCACCCATACCAAGACCATAAGATGCAGTAGCAGTATTTGTTGGTGACCCTGGACCACCTATACCTTGTTGTCCATTACCAGTTGTTTGATTTATCAATGAATAATATTGTGTTAATCCAGGACTTGTATTTAGAGTAACTTGCGCAGTCTGATATACAGCAAACCAAGCACGTGCCTGATTTGGCTGTGCAACTGTATATCTTAAACTAGAGTTAGCAGGAAAAAAAATGGTATTAAGTCCATTTTGTTTATATGTTCCGCTAACAGGTGATCCAACAGCTGAACCAGCAACTGTTGTGCTCGAACCTTTACTTGTCCAGGATGTAACTGCTGAAGTGCCAACTATGGTTTTCGTATCAGCTGCGTCCCACCAGAAGAGTGGAGTAAGAATATCAGATGGCTGAAAAATACGGGTTTGAGGTCTAAGATAATAAAAGGAATGCCCAGCAACTAGATTTATTGTAGATTTAGTCTGAATTCCCCATTTCCATGCTAAATATCCCTCAACTGCTTGTCTATCAGAAATTAATAATCTAGTATTATATACAATAATTTCACCAATCGTTCCATTGTAATAGAAACCACTAGTAGGCGGAGTACTACCTGTAGTACTTGGATATGCTCCAACAAATAGTGAATCACTAATAGATGATGGAGTACCTGAAGCACTCACTGACCCTCTTTGAGTTCCATTCACATATAGATAAGCAGTAGGGCTGCTCCATGCCCCTCCAAATAATGAGAATACTCCACTATAAGTTGTAGCTGAACCTGTTGCTAATACACCGCTGCCAGTGACGTCAATTAAAAATTCAAGATTAGGAGACTCATACAATAAACCCCATCGTCCATTTAATCCTGCATTACGCGATTTTGCGATTAGTGTTTGCGATGATGCGCCGAATGTTGTTTTTCCCACTACAAATACTGTAATACCAGCTGTAGTTAAAGGAATAATATTACCAAAATTAAAATATTGCGATGAAGCTGCTACAAAGTTTACGCATGGAAGACCATTTTGAGATCCAGTTACAAGTGTTGGGCTACCCGATGAAGTTCCACTATATGCATTTGCTGACTTATCTAACCATGTGCTTACTGTGGCATTATTAGTAGAAGTACCTGTTGCCCTTGAATCAGCGGCATCTAACCAAAGCTGACAACCTGCTATACATCTTGGGTCAAATCCAGAAATACTCTTTGAAAAACCTACCCCTCTTGACATCTATTCTACTCTAAAGATTCTGTTTAGCAAAAACCGCCGAACATATTGTCTTCAGTATTCTACATATAAATAAAAATATAATGTAGATGCCAGCAAACACGCGTGGTCAGAGGAATATTGCGCGTAAAGAGGCGGCACGGCAAAAAAAAATAAGTCGTCGTAACGCCCCTCAGAAGAAATCGTCCGCAAATAAAAACACATACTATGTTTCTAAAAAAAACAGAAGCGTTCGGCGCCCTCCGACTACGTCGACGCGATCAACTAGAAAGTCATCAAAGAAGGAAGTCAATATTAAGAAGATCATCGGTAGACTTATCGTGCTTCTTTTTCAACTTAAGATTGATCCTGTTTCTTTAGTTAAGAGAGATCCTGAACTAAAACAGTATTTTTCCGGTATAAATCTTAATGTTTCTCGTTTTGGTGCAAAGACACCTTATTCATTTCCTTTCCCTACATCCTCAACATCCTCTAAATCAGGTCCTGTTCACTGTCCTACTGGAGAAAAGAAGAGCTCACCTGTTATATCATCAGCGCCCAAATTAATCGGTGCTCCCTGTTCTACAGTGAAAACAAATATACAGAAGCCTAATGCCTTGGTAAAATCTGCAGCCGCTGTTGTCATGTCATTTTGCCCTGCAATAAAATATAATGTTGAACTCTTTCATCCTGTATGTATTGATCCCGAAATACAACAATATGCGAGAGATTGGGCTAAAAAAGCAGGTGTAGGTGTTGCGAAGCTAAAGAATAAAAATTCAGAGGATGATTTCTGTAGAGCTGATCATAAAGATATTTGTGAAGCTGGACTTGGGGTTCCTCGTATTCTTATGCCGAGCCTAGATAAGCCTAAAAGTTTCTTAAATAGAATTGATAACCAATTTCACATTAATTATGTCAATGAAACTGCAAAAATGAGTAACTTAATACCCGCGCAGGGAGAAATAAGACAGTCACGCGCAGAAGGTGCTGCTAAAGGAATGGATCGTGAGACTGGATTAGTTGAAGTAGGAAAAAATTCCGATGGATCACCTATGTATGCGTCTCCTATCATTATTTCTCAAGATAACTTCATAATTGATGGGCATCATAGATGGGCTGCCGCCTATATGTTGGGTATACAAAATAGGAGTATTCCTGTTATCCGTAT
>Ga0209500_10001865_pt1 | contig 15456 bp, 16 predicted proteins | sample S_140212_EF_Meta_FD_187323 | JGI IMG/M metagenome (GOLD analysis project Ga0209500, IMG submission 187323) | Freshwater microbial communities from Lake Simoncouche, Canada to study carbon cycling - S_140212_EF_MetaG (SPAdes) (version 2) | ecosystem: Environmental > Aquatic > Freshwater > Lake ... | reverse complement strand
CCTTTTAGCATCAACTGCATTTTTCTGAAACTCCTTTATATCTTTTGGATCGCGATATTGATTTGGCTTATCAGATACAGTTACAATAACATCCTTCAATTCTACATTGTCTAAACTTAATTCAACCGTCTCATGAACTTCTACAGGTTTAGCTACAGTCTTTTTAGTATAAGTCTTCTTTGGCTTTTTCTCAGCGATAGGTGCTTCCTGCAAAACAACTTCCTTGACTTGTAGAGGGGTCGTCTGAAACTGCGATTGTAGGTATGCATACTCCTCGCGCATTATATCAACAAGGCGACTGTGTAAAGTTTTAAATCCATACTTTGCAACAAGTGCGTATATCTCGGCGTCCATATGCAATAATACATCAGGGCTGCTTTAGATAAACATAAAATTGACCTTGTGTAGCCATTTAATTATGCAAATGTCTCTAGAAACAAAAGATTACGTTAATTTTAACGTAATTGATGAAGATGGTAATTGTATAAATACGATTCAAGGTGTTCAAAATATTATTCCAGGATTACCAGGCGATAAAGTTACAGAATCTGGAACTCTTCTCAAGAGGATTGATCACCCTCCAATTGTGGGCATACTCTATCTTCAAAGTAAGGTTAGATATGGTATGACTTCAAGAGGTAAGCCAATCTATTTATTTGAACCAATTAATAAATCATATCCCCTGATGGTGGCTGGATCTAGCGAGACTAACGCAACAACAAATGTTATTGCTGTAGCCACATTTGAATCATGGGAAATTGGTGCAAAGTTTCCTAAAGCATCCCTTCAAAAAATACTGGGACCCTGTGGTGATCTCAGAGTCGAACGGGAGATGCTACTTATACGTTATTCTCCTTATCCACTTCTAAAAAAGGCGGAGATATCACCAAAATATATAGATGCTTTAGAAAGGCGAGAACTTATTTCTGGATATACCTTTAACATTGACCCGCCTGGATGTGAAGATGTAGATGACGTTGTAAGTATAAATAAATTATCTGACAATAAGTGGAATCTAGTAATCAGTATAACGGATGTTGCAATCGCAATTGATGATAACTCCCCTCTAGATCTATATGCAAGAAAGGTTGGGCAAACACTGTATCCAGATAATGATAAGCCAAAACATATGCTACCACCTTTACTAAGCACAAAGGAGCTTTCTCTAGTAAAAGGTCAATATAGGAATGCAATATCGTTATCTATTATATGGTCTCCTGGTGCTGGGATAGAACAAGTTAAATGGATCCTATCAAAAGTAATTGTAGATAAGGCATATACATATAGAGAGGCACAAGAAGAAACTTTAGAAGAATTTGAAATTCTCAAAGCGATTGTAAATGACATTGCTAAAACCGAGCGTTCTACAAGTGAGGAGTGGATTGAGACACTTATGATTTATTACAATTCTGAAGCTGGCAAACTTCTGAAGATGAACGGCATGGGGATTCTCAGGCATCACTCAGAACCAGATATTGAGAAGCTGGCATATATGACATCCATTGATCCATCTTTAGAAAAAATGGCGTTCTCGGCTGCAACATATGTGACATCTGATTCAGTAGGGAGACATTGGGGACTTAATACTGATGATTATGCACATGCATCTTCACCACTTCGTAGATATGCAGATCTGTATAATCAGCGCTGCATTCTTGCAATACTTAAATCTGAGAATGCGCCATCTCAAAATGCTAAATTACTCTGCATACAACTAAATACCCTTCAAAAAAATGCTAAGGCTTTTGAGAGGGATGAATTCTTTATCACGACTCTGGCTAAAACTAACAATGCTTTAGTAATAGCACTAGTTACAGAGATAAATGAAGAAAAACAGTTTATAAAACTTTGGGTAAAGGAATGGAACCGTATAATTCGTGTTAAGACTGTGATTAAGACTGATGAGATTGGTCAATATGTAGAGGCAAAAGATGGGTGTACTGAACACATAGAACTGAAAAAATGTGTGAGACTTTCATACTATATTAATTATGATAAAGCATCATGGAAAGATAAAATCATATTCAGAATACAGTCTACAAATGCAGATAGAGGCTGTCTTGAATAACTGTCTCTCTTAGAAGGAGTTTATGCGCATCCTTGAATTTTTCTAGAATATCTGTATCTTGACAGAAGGTTGCCATAGACCTCCATTCTTCTAGCATATTTTGAAGTTTAAGAACAGACCGAATCAAATTTCCTTCATATATACCATAATTAGAACAGATTGTGCTTACTGCTTCACCATGCATCCAATCCCATAGAGGACCAATCCATGAAACACTCATTTTCCAATCACTCTCTACCGATTTCTGAAGCCGTTCTATTTTTCTTAGATTATCCCATATATCATTAATCTCAAGTAGAGAGTCTTTGACTGACTTTGGAACATTAACGTCATTGAGTGTTATACTATTATCATCCTTACCATCAACAATGCAGGCGGCGATTACTGCTAATAGTTCAATCGGTTCTAGCTTTTTTGCTGCACCAGTAAGATAGAATTGGGATATAAGAAGTGAATCAGATTCATTCAGTTCAGTTGCTAAAACACCAATGGTTGTCAATGAATCTTTTGTATGAGCCTTTGGGTCATCGAGTGGCTTTAGAAACCCTGCAGTCTCAAGAACCCGAATTTTACACTCAACATCTGTTGAAGTATCTAATAATACGGTGAGGCTTTCACTAAGTTTATTTAGCTCTCTCTGAATTGATCGTATTTCATCATATAGCTTGACGGCACGCTCCCATTTGGGGCCAGTATTTTCATCTTTCCAACGGATAAGTTGAAGCTCGACCTTCTTCTTTTTTGCATTTGTAAGAGATGATAGTTGCTGCTCTAAATCAAACTTCTGTTGCACTGCATCTAATTCATCCTGCGTAAGGGCAATCTGATCTAAGCGACCCTTCAGTTTACGTTGGTCAGACTCAATGGCAAGAATCTGAACCTGACGCTGACGACGCCAATAGGATTTCTCTAGAATATCTAACCACGAACGATTTCCAGACTGGATTGTCTTTAAAATGAAATCATAGCCGAATTCCATGCGGGAAGTTACTTCAGCCTTACCGCCACACATCATTGCACGCATCTCATGCGGGTCAATTGGATTTCTATCTGGAAGATAAATAACAGTACCCATAGTATCTAATCCTCGCCGCCCAGCACGTCCAGCCATCTGAAGGTATTCTGCAGTCGTCAATACTCGCATATCTTTACATTGCTCATCGTATTTCTTGACGCCCACGAATACTGCCGTCTTTGTTGGCATATTAATTCCCACTGCAAATGTCTCTGTGGCAAATAAGACTTTAATAAACCCCTTAGAGAATAAGATTTCAATGATTTCTTTCAGCATTGGAACTAGACCACTGTGGTGATATGCTACACCCTTTTCAACTAAATTCCTCAAATTATGATATTGAGGGAGCTTTTCCAGACTTTCCTTGTGATGTCTAAGATGATAGTTCCAAATATGAATCACGTCGGCCTTTTCAGATGATGTAATTAGAGTGCTTTCAACCTTATGTGAATACTTCTCACAATCCTTCCTTGATAATACAAAGAAGAGTGCAGGAAGCAATTCTTTGGTTTCAAGAGTCGTAATAAGTTCATTCATCTGATGGAGAAAGGTGGTTGGCCGAGTCTTTCCTTCAATCGGACCCTCCTGCCCCCCAGCACGAGCATCCTTCACTTTCTGTTGAAACTTATCATGAGCCTTCTCCTTATCCAGACGCCATGCAAGCCAATCCTTATAGGCTCTGTCATTATAGATATTTTTAGAATCCATCAATACATGGGATTGCTGTCCATACCAAAGTGTATGTGTGAGTGGAACAATGCGATATTCAGTACTAATTAAATTGATTGGCCGCTGCTTCAATTCACCTAGCCACTCGGCAAAATATTCTGGATGATCAAGTGTAGCTGAAAGCATAACCATCTTCACTTCAGGCGGTAAGAGAATCATAATTTCCTCCCAGACATGCCCTCTGTCCCTATCATTAATATAGTGACACTCATCAAAGATGACTGCATCAAGGTCTTCACACGAAATCTCAGCCGTCAGACCAATTGATTTAGTTGTGGAATCCTTTTTGAATAGAAGGTTTCTCAAGATTTCAGTTGTCATGATTACGACGTTTGCATTCGGACAAAACTTAATATCTCCCGTCATAATTCCAACCGAGCCGAATTGCTTTTTGAGGTCGTTAAACTTCTGATTTGAGAGGGACTTGATTGGAGTTGTATAGAATACACGCTTACCCTTTCTAAGAGAATAGGCAATCTGAACTTCGCCAACTAAGGTCTTACCCGAACCGGTTTTTGCCGTCACTAGAACATTCTCTTCCTGGCAGATTGCCTTCATAGCATGCTGTTGAAATGGGTCTAGAGGGAACTTATAGTTGATTGGGGGGTCTGCAGGCATTTCTGCAGGGCCTTTTTGAACATCGGCAACCTTAAGAAATGACATTTGTAATCGATATATATGTGCTAAACTGTTCAAATTTACTAGCAAGTAATGCTCATCTAAGGCTACTAAATATATTAGAGGTAGATGATTGTTATTCCCCCGTCAACTGCTCAAGAAGTCTACTTCAGAGATTTAGCGGAAACTACATGGGTCACCGTTGGAAATGATAAGAAGGAAGAATGTGAATCTTTAAAAGCCGAGAATAATACAATTGTAATAACATGTAAAATGGAGATGGAAGGAGATATGGAATCCTCATTTCATCTTCATTATAGATACTATAAATCAAAGCTATATTGTTTCATTGAGGAAGATGACCCAATTAAAAAATCTGACAATCAATAGATGCCCTATAGAGTTTGGGCGATTATTGTTATTGTAATAATTATACTTCTATACTTGAGGGCCATTGATGATTTTATACCAACTACTCTCATAAATTTGGATAGAAGTCCCGACAGACTTATGATGATGACCTTGCAATGTGATTTACATGGGATTCCATTTAAGAGACATCCTGCAGTAGATGGAGCAAAACATCAATTTACAGATGAAGAAACTGATATGCTATTTGGAATAGCATCAGGGCAACCTGGACTTACACGGAAATATAGTAAGGAAGAAAGGGATCAGTTATTTAAGAAACGTGAGGCCGAACCAATATTCAAGAAGACTAAAAATATTATGGCATGTGCATTAAGTCATATTCAGGCATGGAAAGCAAATCGTAGGTCAAATGAACCCATTCTGATTATGGAAGATGACACTATAATAAATTCACATTTCAAATATAATATTAAAAGGGGATTGAAAGAGCTAGATAGGTTTGATCCAGATTGGGAAATTATGTGGGTTTCTGGAGGAGATCCAGGAGACCGAGAAATTGTAGCACATTGGGATATGTATGATATATATCGTATGGACCCACCAGAATATATAGGTCAAGGAACGGTTGGATATATTATGAGTCCAAAAGGGCTTAGCTACTTCTTAAGAGTTATAGATGAGGTCGGTTGTGCATATGCATCTGACGCTTTTCTTTTTGCTCATTTACATGCAATGCATTCTTATGGTATAAACCCTCCACTATTAGGATATGGACTTTTTAAATCAACAATCTAAAAGTGGCATAAATTTAACTAAAGCGGTCTCTGGATTCTGTTGTAGACATTCGGCATACATTAATCTGCCGAATGCCGACGAGTGTTGTATGCCACCAGGTGATAACATAAGGTTTGGTGTTGCTGCACATAAGAAAAGTTCTAAGAAATCCCACTTCCATAAGTCTAGAGGTTTCACATTTGGTGGTGCTTCAAAGTAAAACAGCTCTTTTTTTACAAGCGACTGTAGTACTTGCTTATCAAACTCTGAACCAGAATTTGTTGATACACATACCCATTCTATTTCAGGATTTCGTTCCAGATAATTATTAATGTGCCGAGCTACTGTATCTGGCTCAGTAGAAATCCAGAGTCGATGTCCAATTGAGCCAAGTATTGCATTCCCCCTATCACCACGACGCCAATGAACCGCTAAAAATGGGCTTTTAAATCTTAGAGAGTACCATAATGGCATATTTTTATCTATAATATTGCAATTAAGAGGTAGAGTACTATATAAATTATTATAAAAAATTTGTGGGTCATTACCTTGGGTATCCCATCTTCCAGGAAGATCTATAATTAAGAACTTTGAATTAGAATCCTGTTTAAATTGTATTCCCTGAATTTCAATGGATGCATTTTTCATAACAACCTGTCTATTTGATTTAATACAAAAATCATCAAATGATAATGTATTCACTTTAGAATAATCAAGAACATCACTACTATCAACTGAACCATATTCTATGATTGCATGTTTCCAATGTTCTGCTGGATTTAATTCTACTTTCACATTATCTCGTGGTGCTAATGGCATTTTAGGAGGAACAATTGCTGCCTTCCATGATCTGCATAATTCTACAGCCTGAAGAATATTAAAATAATAACAACCTATTTGCTCTGTATCTGCAGTAAAAGGCTTTTGTATAAAGTATACTGCATCGTATTCTGCCATTTATTTAATATTAAGTGCTATAGTTTAGGTGAAAAAATCGGGGGATAAAAATTGAGTCGGGTTGGCGCTCATGAATTGGTGTGGTGATGAAGGCTTAAATCTTAGACTACAATAAAATGTAGGCGAAGGATTTATAATCCGAGCCATTTATTGGTCCTGTAGCTCAGTTGGTTAGAGCGTCGTGCTTATACAGCTTATGTATATACAAGTCACGCGAAAGTCGTGAGTTCAATCCTCACCTGGACCAAATTTTTTTATGTGTATTAAGTTAATACATTTAAAAAAATCATTTCTTTTTCTTGACCTTCAAATCAAGAGAACTGACCTTCCCCTCTTCAACTGGTAATACAAGCTCACCTATATGAGTCTCAAAATCAATTGTAGTTCTTGTTGCAGGTCCATCATAAACCCAAGCTGTCATAAGATCTTGCACTTGACTATATGCATATGACTCTCTTGGCACACCAACTTCAGGAAGTTTTTTAAGAAGAGTAATAGTCTCCTTCAGACGCTCACCTTTTGGCTTTAGATTTGACATTATATATACTTATAATAAATGCTGTTTATGCGCTCTTAGGAAATATCACCGAATAGACACCAGATAATTGAAATCCAATATGAAGGAGTGCAATCTTTAAAAAGAAGAGTGTAAATTGCTTCATATCAGATACACTAGACCCACCTCTCAATTTACTTATAAATACAATAGGTATAGCCGTTAATAGACCCATTAATACAGTTTCACTTACGAAAAATTTAGGATTCTTTTCAATATAGTGTGTATCATGTATTAAAATCGACGTGATTGTAAGTAAAACAAACCCAAATGATATGCCAGCTATAATAGAATATTTTATTACATTATAGACGGTTTTTGATATATCTTCTGATATTATGTACTCCATATGCTATTCTATATATTAGCCGGAGTTATTATTGAAATCCAAATGTGGCACATGTGCTACAAGTAGAGCATGAAGAACCAACATCATATCTGCCATTAAAGTAATCCTGACGCACTTCATAATTTGAAAAGTTATACGAGCAGTTATTAGATGATCCGCATTCCTTTGGTTTACAATTCTTTGATGCCTGTGCCGTAGAAAACTGTGCTTGGATATTATAGAATATTGTCTTTTCCTTTAATCTTTTTATTATATCACTGGCGTCCATATCTATATGGTCTAAACAATATTTTATGAATATAACAAGATGTGTGGAATATGGGTAAGAGCAGGTGTTAGTGTTGAGCAAGATTATCCTCAGCAATTTATAAAGCGACTAGAAGCTAGAGGGCCAGAAGGCACTGCGATTGTAAATGTAACAAGAACACTTATGTTTGCATTTACACGCCTCGCAATTAATGGATTAACTAACGATGGTATGCAACCATTCTCAAAAAACGGATTAACTTGGATATGCAATGGCGAAATTTATAATCACAAGGAAATTGAGGAGTCTCTTGGTTTAAATAATACGGGGTCTGATTGCTACTGCATTGGTGACCTATATCTACGTCACAGAGATGATCTCAAAGCATTTGTTAGAGCACTTGATGGAGTCTTTGCTATTGCATTATATGATTCAGAAAGGAAAAAGCTAATTATCGCCAGAGATCCATATGGAGTCCGTCCATTATTCATTGGTTCCAGTGCAGTCTCAAGGACATATGTCTTTTCATCTGAAATAAAGGCCATATCACCATATTATGAAAGAATTGTACCATTTTTACCCGGAACAGTAAGTGTTTATAATATGGAGACGATGACTCAAGAGCAGAGTATAAAGTATCATACAATTTCATGGATGACAAATCCTCAGTTTAGACCTAATGAGCCTTTGGCAGTAAAAGATGCAATTGTAGCGGTGCGTTTCGCCTTAGAGGAGGCTGTAAGAAAGCGCATGCTAACAGATAGGCCTGTTGCAGCCCTTCTAAGTGGTGGCTTGGATAGCAGTCTAATTGCATCTCTCGTTCAGAGTAATTTGAGACAGCTCGGTCAACCCCCTCTTAAGACGTTTTCAATTGGATTCAAGGGATCATCTGATTTGAAACATGCACGTATGGTTGCGGATTGGATTGGAAGCGATCATACAGAGATTGAAATGACACCTGATGAGTTCTTTTTTGCAATCCCTGATGTTATACGGGCGATTGAATCATATGACACGACTACCGTAAGAGCCAGTACAGGAAACTATTTAATTGCAAAGAAGATAAGAGAGCTGACAAATTGCAAGGTTGTATTCAATGGTGATGGTTCTGATGAGCTGTTTGGAGGATATCTGTATTTCAACAATGCACCAAATGATGAGGCATTCCATGCTGAGACTGAGAGACTACTTGAAGATATTCACACGTTTGATGTACTGCGTAGTGATAGATCGATTAGTGCAAATGGTCTAGAAGCTCGCACACCCTTTTTGGATAAACAGTTTGTTTCAGTTGTTCGCAGTATCCACCCCAGCCTTCTACGACCGTATAAAGGTGGAAGAATTGAGAAGGCGCTTCTCAGACAGGCATTTGATGATGGAGTTACTTTACCATATGACGTCTTAATGCGTCGTAAGGAGGCATTTAGCGATGGTGTATCTACTCCTGAAAAGGCTTGGTTCGAGGAGATCAAAGAGCGTGTTTCATCAATGGTACCAGGTGATTGGATGAATAGGGTGTCTGCTTCCGACCATTTAATGCCAAAGACGCCTGAAGAATATTATTATCGATTCCTATTTACCAGCATGTATGGATTAAATCCAATTGCGGCTACAGTGCCATATCGTTGGATGCCGAAATGGTCGCCAGAAACTACTGACCCAAGTGCAAGGACTTTGGCAGTGTATGATGAATAAGGCGAACGTAAAATTTGACTAGCGGCGGTTGGTAAAGTTTGTTACCCCAATGTCTTCATGTATTGCTAGACGTGCACATTCAGACAAAAAGTCATTCCGTTTGATACTGAATGGAAAAGAAGGAAAATACATTTGGACAGAATATAAGTGCCCAAATGTAGTTTCAGAAGGTGCGAGTCTATGTAGCGAATGCTGCAAGAAGTTACCAAAGCACAAATATCAATCGAATCCAAAGTGCGATCATGGTATTGTAGGAGGACCATATCCTGCAGACAGTAAATTATACGGATCACCGTTTTACATGAAACAGCTGAAAGAGGGATGGACTATTTCAGAAGCCGATGAAACTAGGGCTAAGGACGCAGTTGCTAAAGCTCTTAGTGAAATGGCAAAAAAGAAGGTTGTATCTACTGAACAAGCAGCTATCGTTCCAACAGATATAGCACCTGTTGCACCTGCAGCTGTAGCACCTACAGCTGTGGCACCTGCAGCAGCTGCACCGAAGAAGCCCCGTGTTTACAAGAAGAAGTCTATTATTCCAGCTATATCTCCAGTCGCAGTAGACCCACAAACTGTTGCACAAGTAAAACCACAGATGCTGGAATCTATGAGCCCACCCATTATGGTGGCTGAGACAATTATAGTAAAAGTGTCAAAGATAAAGTGTCAAGGTAAGGAGTATTATCTTGACAGTAAATCCAGTAAGCTATATGAGGTCACTAAAACTGGCGTTGGAGCGTATAAGGGTCGCTACAAGTCAGAACAACTTTACGAATGTCCAGATTCAGATGATGAATAAAAATCCATTGCATTGCGTATAGCCTGATCCATATTGAAGTATTTATAACTCGCTAAACGCCCAACGAAATGGACATCGCTTGTATTTTGAGCAAGGGTCCTGTATTTTTCATACAAATCCCTATTTGCCTTTGTAGGGACAGGATAATATGGTTCTCCCTTATCTGAGGTTGTTTCAGTTGCTAAAATAGTCCAATCACTTTCTTGGTTTAGAAAATGCTTGTATTCAACACAACGAGTCTCATCTCTAGATGCGGATGGAAAATTTACAACTGAATTTGTCTGAGCATATCTGAGACCAGGTATACGCTCCCAATCAAAATTAATTGATCTGTATTCGAGTGGCTGCAGACCCGCTTCACTGAAATATACATCAATAGGTCCAGTAAATACTAGCTTCTTCCAAACCTTTTTCATATCCTTAGTCCAGGCGCAATTTAGCTTCACAGTAATATTCGGATGATCTAACATTGAATTAACTATACCAGTATAGCCATTGATAGGTAACGCTTGATACTTACATGTAAAGTATCTATCATCAAAATTAGTTCTAACTGGAATTCTCTCAAGAACTGATGGCTCAAGATCAATAGGATGCTTTGCCCACTGTTTAAATGTATAGGACTTGAAGAGTTTCTCGTAAAGTCTTGGACCAACCCGACTTAATGCGACCTCCTCACTATTACTAGGCTTATCACATGCAATAGCCTCTTTTGATAACCATTCCTTCATTTCCTCCTCATTGATAATGGATTGATCAAACAGCATATTTACTGTATTTATATTCACTGGAACTGGTACAAACTGTCCTGAACATTCGGCAACAACCTTGTGATACCATGTGGTCCATTCACCAAAACGGTTTACGAATTTCCAGACGCCTTCATCATTCGTGTGAAACAAGTGTGCGCCATATAAACTAATACGAATACCCGTTATCTCATCAATCTTATCATAGACGTTTCCACCAATATGGTCACGTTTATCTATTATTAACACTTTATAACCATCCTCAGCAGCCAATCGAGCTATAGTTGAACCAGATAACCCTGCTCCAACTATACAGTAATCATAGTCCATTACATTGTGTATAATTTAAAAGGTTTATATGGTCTAGCTTCTAGTACGAGTATTTGTTACAGAGGTTGTTCCTGATTTTGAAGGAGTTCCTGATTTTGAAGGAGTTCCTGATTTTGAAGGAGTTCCTGATTTTGAAGGTGTCACTGAAGGTGTTCCTGACTTGGATGGTGTAGGGGAAACACTTGGTGTCACTGAAGATGTTCCTGACTTAGAAGGTGTGACTGAAGGAGTTACTGAGGGAGTCACTGACTTAGAAGGTGTAGGGGACATACTCGGTGTCACTGAAGGTGTTCCTGACTTAGAAGGCGTAACTGAAGATGTAACTGAAGGAGTTACTGAGGGAGTTACTGACTTAGATGGTGTAGGGGACACACTCGGTGTCACTGAAGATGTTCCTGACTTAGAAGGAGTCACTGATGCAGTAACTGAAGGAGTTACTGAGGGAGTTACTGACTTGGATGGTGTAGGGGACACACTCGGTGTCACTGAAGGTGTTCCTGACTTAGAAGGCGTCACTGATGCAGTAACTGAAGGAGTCACTGAAGGTGTTACTGATTTAGAGGGTGTAGGAGAAACACTCGGTGTCACTGAAGATGTTCCTGACTTAGAAGGGGTAACTGAAGCTGTAACTGAAGGCGACCTCGTCTTAGAAGGAGTCACTGAAGGAGTTACTGAAGATGTGACTGATGATGTAACTGTTCTAGAAGGAGATACAGTTCCAGTCATTGATGGGCTAACCGTTTTAGACGGAGTCGGTGATATACTTGAGGTGATAGATGGTGTTCGTGATTTAGAGGGTGTCACTGAAGATGTTACTGTTCCAGTGACTGAAGGAGTTACTGAAGGAGTTACTGATGATGTCATAGATGGTGTGACTGAGGCAGTATTTGTTGGAGAAATTGTTTGAGAAGGGGTCGTTGTAGATGTAAGTGTTGTTGTTGATGAGATGCTTTCAATTGCACTCTGCGATAGTAATGATGATGGAGTTTCTATTGCAGTTGTAATAGATGAATAAGAGGGGCTGCCAGTAGAACTAAATGTAACAATTGAAGTAGGACTTTCTGCAGGAGTCATTGATGCTACAGGTAATGAAGTTACAAGTGATGATACAGAGACTAGAGGACTTATAGATTCTATTGATGATAGACTTACAGAAGAGCTTATCGATATAGATGACGAAGCACTCGGTTCATTTGTCATTGTTCTTATTACCGTGACACTTACACATGAACTATCCGATACAGATCCTGAATAACTCTCTGTATAACTCACTACAGATGTAGTTGAATAAACAGGTGTTGCAGTAAATACACTTGTGTATGACAGCTGCGAAGACCCACTTTTAAATGTAGCTGACGATGAAAGAGATACAGTATTTGAAAATGCCGCCGAATTTGATAAACTTGCATATGAAGATGATGTCTTAGATTGTAATATCGTTCTAGAATGAGTTGCACTTGTACTATGACTAGAAGATTGGCGTACAGACCGTGTAACTGATGGTGAATGACTTGAAGATTTTGTTAATCTTCCAGTTACTGTATTATATACCGAATTTGATGAACTTACTGAGGGTGACTTAGATATACTTGCTGAACTCGTAGTTGATGCTGAATAATAAGTAGACATAGTTGATGATAAAGACCCGCTACTAGAATCACTCATAGCCGATGAATACGATGCTGAAGAACTCACTGAATTGCTTTGTGCAGCCGAATATGACTCGTATTCTGAAGAACTGATTGAATTGCATTGAGACTTTGTTTGCTTCGGTGTGGGTGCCGATGATACAGATGAGGATACAGTTTTTGTCCTAATTATGTATGTCTCAGTTGGAGTATTCGTGTTTGGATTTGACAATGTAGCAGTCCTAGACATAGATTTAGTCTGTATAGCGGTCATGGTCCACGTTGGACTTCCAGACATAGTCTTAGAAACTGAAGTCGACGCAGTTATAGTTGAGCTAATACGACCAGATAAAGATAGCTGTGGGCTTTTAGTTTGTGTTACTGAAGCAGTAGTAGTTTTAGATGCTAGAGGTGATCCACTCACTGTAGTCGACAGGCTTGCAGTCTTTGTAGGATTTTGACTACGAGTTAAAATGGAAGAACCTGTAGAAGACTTTGATTCAAGAGGGCTTTTTGAATTTGTAACTGTAAATGTGTACAACGGTGTAGATGTCATTAAGACAGTCAGACTTTGATTAGGCGATATGCTATTAATAATAGACCTTGTTATTGTGTTAGTACCAGTATTCCTTATAGTTGCAGTACTAGAAATAGAAGGTGTAACTGTCCGTGTTATAGCCGATGAAAGCGACGGACTAACTGTCCCTGTGATTGTTTTACATGCATTAGATGAGCCTGTTATAGTAGTTGTAGACGTCGTAGTATAACTGACTCTAGAAGAACGAGTCCGTGTAACATACGATGTAGATGTCTTACTAAGTCTTATACTTATTGTCGGAGTTGAAGTATATTTTATACTTTGTGATATATAAGAACTTGACGATGGTGTCTTTGTTGAAAACATAGATGATGATTGTGAATTTGATGGTGTCCCACTTTTAGTTGATATCATTGTTCTAGTAGTAGATGTTGAGGATGATACAGTTTTAGAACTCGTCGTGCTCGATGTAGCCGTCAGTGTTGTAAATAATGTGTTAGATACGAGTGAGCTCTTAGTAATTGACGGGCTGCCAGAAGGTGTCCTTGATATACGGGCTGAAGAAGTTATCGTCTGTAAACTTGTTGGTGTCTTTGATGCTCTAATACTTATAGATTGTGTTGGAGACCCTGTCATACTCTTAGATGACGAACTAGAAGCCGTTATTGTTTTTGAAGAGCTAAATGTTTTTGTACTTGTTGTAGATGATGTATGTGTACTAGTTAATACTGAGCTAATTGATATATCTGATGATGAGCTAGGTGTATCAGATTCAACTGCAGACTGTGTCATAAATTCAGTAGAAAATATTGACAGTGTATAATCTGGAGTTTGTGTAACCCTTTTAGATATTACTGACGATATTGACCGCTGTGAAGTACGAGTAGATGTCTTTGACGCCGTTGCAGAAAGTGTTGGATTTAAACCTATATTTGCCAGATTTCTTCCATAATATGAACCCCTCTTATCACATATATCGCATATATTCGGCGGTGTTGCGCTTATAAGTCCGATCATAGATAATAATAAAAGCCAACGCATACTATACTATAGTATAATTGGATTTTTTATTGGGATGGCGCAGATGTCAACTGTTCAGTTTCCATTAAAGCTGACCAACTTACAGGAAATGATCGCTCAAGAATACTACTTAATACCTGAGCATATAGGCGGATTTCATACTGAGCATCAGGTCCAAGACGAAGTTTACAGAGTCTAGCATATGCATATAGAGAACCAGTCTCAATAAACTCAGTATACATCGACTGAGGTAAGACCATTCTCGCAACCTCTGGCGCAACATTTTCACTCAATAATTTATTATATGTTTCTACAGCCAATTCCGTTAAATCTACAATATGCCCTTTTGCGCACTCGGAATTATCAACAGCAGTTGATTTTGATCCCTGCTTCTTATTTGTATCCCGCTCACGTATCATATCAGCAGTAGGAACATAACACTCGACATCTGAATCAACATATCGCCGACTAACCTCATTTCTGGCAAATCCAATCGTATGACGGAACCACTCTCTCGCGACAAAAATTGGCATTTTTAGACGAAACCGAAGTTGTGGATGAAAAAATGGGCTATTGTGCTCATGCTTTGCTAAATACTTGATTAACTTCGCATCTCCAGAAGTTAGCTCTACAGATTCCTTTGCAAAACTCACTCGAGCTGCATTTACAACCGTCAAGTCATCTCCGAAAGTTCCAATAAGCTCTACGAATCCAATACCATCAGAAAGCGCTGTGATTTTTGTAGTCATCTTTATATAAATTGAGAGCAGTATTTAGACCATCACTGTTAAAAATTGAAATAATATGTCATACTATATTAATAACAACCATATACCATGTGCGAAATGTGCAAGACATTTATCTACGATTCATTATTAGCACCACTCTCAATTAATTACCATTTACAGCCATATATCAATATGAAATCTCTAAAAAGATGTATCTCAGAAATTACTAAATCGTTTGAAAAAATATTAAAAGAACTTCCTGCAGATTCTGATTTATTTGAAAT
>Ga0209500_10001860_pt1 | contig 15476 bp, 9 predicted proteins | sample S_140212_EF_Meta_FD_187323 | JGI IMG/M metagenome (GOLD analysis project Ga0209500, IMG submission 187323) | Freshwater microbial communities from Lake Simoncouche, Canada to study carbon cycling - S_140212_EF_MetaG (SPAdes) (version 2) | ecosystem: Environmental > Aquatic > Freshwater > Lake ... | reverse complement strand
CCCCGGCAGCCCCAGCAGCCCCAGCAGCCCCAGCAACCCCGGCAGCCCCAACAACAACAACACCCTCAACAACAACACCCTCAACAACAACACCCTCAACAACAACACCTACAGCAACCCCATCTTCACCTGCGCTTACGGGATCTTTACCGACCCTTTCGGGCGCTACTACCGTAGGTTCAACAATTACTGCTACGACCGGAACATGGTTAGGTTCACCGACCCCTACATTTACTTATGCGTGGTATAGAGGAACAGAACTGATACCGGGAGAAGTTAGCAATACTTATATAATAAAAGCAGCAGATGTCGGACGGTCTATCAATTGTCGCATAACGGCTACAAATTCGGCAGGTTCTACCTCGATGACAACCAATACTGTTTCTATTCCTTCCTCATAAAAAATGAACTATGTCTATATCTATGTTTATATTTAGTTATAATTATAGATAACTATTGGATAAAAATACAATATCCAAAATATAATATTTATGTAAAAGATTTAAACATATATAAATATTATAGTATACAGTTACAAATAGTATTACCAGAAAATGAGAAATAATACTTATACAACTCCCAGCAACGAACGAATGGACATTTCCTTTTTTAACTACTTTAGTACAGTCTCTTTGGGGATAATGTGTTATTCATTTTTTAAACCTAAATTATGTTTTAATATAGCAATGTTTTGCGCGTATGGGTTTGCAAGAACAGTAATTACCACGCACGATATGTGCCATAAATATATCTACATACCATATAAAAAATATATTAAAACACCTTTGATGAAAATTTTAAATATAGATAATGGGTTATATGAAATCGAGATAGTGAAAGATGGAAAAGTTATTCATAGATTTAAGACAATGTCAGATTTTATTGCGCATAATACTATTAAGTTTATTAACGATGATGACCTTGAATCGGGGTCTGATTCGGATTCGGATTCTGAATCGGACTCTCAAGCAGAAAATACCAATAATGAGCCAGAATCACATTCAAATATAGAAACACCAGTGGATGCCGATCTTACGCAACAAGATATTAACATTCACGAAGTAGAATCGAATATAGAATGTTCCAGTAGTGGCGAAGAGGGTGAAGAGGGCAAAGAGGGTGAAGATGGTGAAGATGGCAAAGAGGGTGAAGAGGGCAAAGAGGGCAAAGAGGGTGAAGATGACGAGAGCGAAGACATGGAAGACGCCAACGATTACAATCTTATTCTAGAACCTAGCGAATATGATTTTGTTCTAAGAAATATTTACGTTGATGATGATACGATGACTACACCATTTGGATATTGTTTGAAGTATGAAACATTCCGCAAGTCTGACATGAAACGCAAAAGTTATGAATATGCTGATATAAAAAATATGACGTCTAAGCGAAGATTTATCGGAATACACCTTAAGACCGAAGAAAAAGAATTCATTATTAATTTAACAAATCCCATAAACTACTATATTGTAAATAATACAATTTTAGACTATTCGTTTCTTAAAATGTATCTTTTTAATCGTTATAATTTTAATTTAGGAAATACTTATAAGCTGTCATGTATCGACAACTTTGTTGAAATGTATACGATTGAACAAGGCAAGAAGTTTTTCGTCAAAAGTAATGCCTTTAAGATAGTAGAGGACGAAACATATAAAGTTGAGGAAGTGTGTGGTACTCCAATTACTTTTAAAGATGAAGAGACAGACATACCATCGCAAACCGCGAGCGATGCTCTAACTGAAGCGGATATTGAAATTGTAGAGTGCAACTATAGCTGTCAGTAAGTAATGTGAAAATATGGACTAATGGACTAATGGACTAATGGACAAATGGACGAATGGACAAATAAGTAATTATTTAACTTATTAAATTTAATAAATAAAGTATATTATAAACCTATATAGAAATATATGTTTATAATATATCATAATGGTTGATAGTGATACTCATAATTCTCCTATTGTATTAAAAATGAATAGCGACACAAATACATTAGACGAAAAATCCAGCGAATCCAATAATTTACATAAATTATCTGATACATGGATATTATGGGCACATCTTCCACACGACACTGACTGGAGTATTAAAAGCTACATTAAAATATGTTCTTTTAACACCGTAGAAGAGACCATTTCCATTATTAACGTACTACCTGCAAAGTTGGTTACAAACTGTATGTTATTTATAATGCGCGAGGGCATAGCTCCCACGTGGGAAGACCAGCGCAATCGCAAAGGTGGATGTTTTTCATATAAAATCAGCAACAAAGATGTTTCACAAGCGTGGAAAGAACTTACTTATGTTTTGGTGGGTGAATCCATGGCTGACAATACATCAATCCTACCTCTTATGAACGGTATAACAATTTCCCCGAAAAAGAATTTCTGTATCGTGAAAATATGGTTAGCAAGTTGCGAATTTAGAGATTCTAGCGTTATTAAAGAGTTACATGGAATATCATCTCATGGTTGTCTCTTTAAAGAACACATGCCCGAGTATTAATATGCAAAATCAAAAATGTACCCAAAAAATACCCAAAAATGCATAAACAATATTATGTCAATACATCGGATATTGACATAATAGTTAACGAAAAATATAAGTTGTTATCTAAGAAGAAGGTAATGGTGAAAGCGCAAGCTTTACTTCTCCCAAACTTGCAACATAGTATTTAATAACGAGAGGCAAGTCATTCTCCAAGTACATTTCAATCTGGCTACACAGGTTTGTACATTTGATGAAATAGCTCAAATTTTTAAGCGAGAACTCTCCTTGAATAATTTTGCTCGTTGACTGTTTTTGAATAAATTTCATGCTGTCGTCCGACTCTACACGTCGCACCTCCGCCGTAGCAAACTGCCCCGAACACTTGAAAATAAGTTCGTTGCCCACCGACTTAATCTCCAACTTCTCCGATAAATACGACAAATCGCGAATAATCTTTTGAAAATCAGCCGAAGGCATATTGATTACCGACGAAAATACAACATTCGGTTCTTCTAACTCCTCTGAATCAGGCTCAATTAATCGCAACTTTTGCGTCTTACACTGCTTGATATCCCCGTTCTCAAATTTAAGCCCCAGATGCGACACAATACCGTCATTATAATCTTTCTTCTCAATATATATTGTCAATGTATCGTCGTTATCGATCGAATTAATAAGCTTAAACAAGTGAAACATGTTTACACCTATAATAATTTTCTCTTTATCGCACTCGTACAGCTCAAAGTTCTCCGCAGCTAGATGCAAATGCGCCAACATCGTGTGCGACTTATCCATATTAATAATTCGAATACCATCTTTCTTAAACGTAATATTTGTTTCTAGTAAAATATCCTTTAGCGCCGTCATTAGAGTCCTAAATGGTGCAATTTGAACCGTCTTGATTGTGAGAACATTGTCCGGATTACTCATCCTTGGTTTATATATATATATCTTATTTTAACATAAATCTTTAAATAGTTATGACTATTATTAAAAATATATAATAAAATATTAATTAGGAATAATAATTTATATATATATATATACTCGTCGCCAATACTTATTTTTATGCCTCCACAAAAAATAATATCACCACTCGCCCTACCCGTCGCACCACCACCCATCGCACCACCACCCATCGCACCACCACCCATCGCACCACCACCCGTCGCATCACCATCTACCACCCAGAATGGAAACAGAACCGATAGAAACGGTTTTATTTATGTTACCGTAAAAGGAAAACCAGAAGAAAGAGGGTATGCCCAAGGATTTTTGATAGCAGACAGAATCGTAAAATTTATAAGAACATATGCATTTTTTCTTTGGAGCGAACACGGAAGAGATATTACATTTTTTACTAAAATGATAAAAGATTTATTTGGCAACATTGTTGATTCGCAAGAGTACCATGAATATTATTTAGAAATGAAAGGTATTGCAAGAGGGGTTGTAGATAAAATATCAACGTTTAGTAGCCAACAAGAGAAAGATGCATATTTTACCAAAGGAGCTATCGACGGCATTAAAATCGTTTTACCCGCAGATTCACACCTAGAACATAGGAACTTGGTTTACAATGGTGCATCTGAAGAAGAGAAAAAGAAATATACAAAGGATGGTAAAATACTAATAGATATCAATTTCGACATAATTTTTCTTTTGAACTGCGTCGTAACGGTTGATTATGCATATTCCAAGTTAGCGGAAATTTTTAGCAGTAATAATTCTTTCAAACAAACAGCTAGTTATAAAGAATATGTTGGAAATGTAAACCCACTACACTCACACTCTTCAATAGGGAAATCGAGCGGTGTTTTGAGCTCGATTGTAAATAAAAAGGGTGCATCTGAAGGAGGATCTGATAGATGTAGTGCATTTATGGCTGTAGGAAACACTCATACATCTGATGGTGGAATTATATGCGCCCATATAACATTCGATAACTATATTATGGGACAATTTGACAATATTATTTTATATATCGATACATCAACGTCGAACACTCCACAAAAACCATCCTATAATATACTTATGCAAACATTCGCGGGTGGAGTTTTTAGTTCAACGGATTTTTTTGTTACATCTGCAAAAATTGTTGGCACAGAAACGACGATTGGCGGTTTTCATGCTTTTGAGTTACATGCACCTGCATGTGTTCGTTCTCGTAAAGCGATGCAATATTCCGGAACATTAGACGAATATATTATAAATCTTAGAAAAAATAATTCAGGAGACTATGCAAATACATGGTACATAGGACATACAGAAAGTAAAGATTCCGCTGGCATCAAACGTCCCGAAATTATGAGAATTGAGCTGGGGCTTAAATATGTAAATGTCGAAAAAAAAACGGATGGATATTTTATCGGCTTCAACGCCTGCTATGACCCGCGTATTCGTAACCTCGAATGTAGCAATGACGGGTTTTTTGATATACGTCGACATTCTGGAGCACGGCGCGTTACATTAAATGAAAAAATTAAAGAATACACTGAAGGCACAAAACGAATATCTATCGCAGAAGCACAGTCAATCATTTCTAACCACTATGACTTATACTTGGGTAAAGATAACCCTTGCTCGCGTAGCATATGTGCTCATTATGACCTCGATAAACGCGAATATATGTCCCAAGAAAATAGACCAAAACCGTATCAACCAAAGGGTGCAGTCGATGCGAAAATATGCTCTAGTAGTCTCTGCAATAAAATGCAGTTTATGGCGCGATGGGGGAATGCGTGTGGAACGGACTTCAGAAAAGATGATTTTTGTAACCTTCGCCGAGAATGGGAATACCAGCGCGCTTATATGGAGGATAGATTGAAACAACCGTGGGTGGTTTGTACAGAAGTAAATATAGCTACCTCAGGTTATGATATGAATAGCGCAATAAAGGAATATGTCTCTGGTAGTAGCAGTAGTAGCGCGAGCATGAGCCCGAGCATGAGCACGAGCATTCCTAATTTGAACCCCGTTGCTCTTGCTCTTGCGCCTTCTGCTTCCGCATCACCTTCTTCTCAAAAAAACATTCCAAATATTACACCAGATCCTATACAAATGCTCCCTCCAAATAATTTCAAAGCCGCTGCTGCTGTTGCCGCGGGAGGATCGCCACACGAGTTTGACAATAATAAAGAACTAAAAGACTTTATTAAGATGTTTAAAAAACAAAATAAAAAAAGTTACAGGTCAAAGAATTCCAACACGCGAAGGAATAAAAAGAATGATAAAAAGAATGATAAAAATAAGGAATAAATAATATAATATAATATATTAAACGTTGTAATATATATATATGCCAACTAAAAATATTGGATTAATTTTTGGAGTTCCTGCTGATATAAATAATAAATATGTTCATGGTTCTGGTATTGATACTTCTACATATTCGGTTAGATTAGCTAAAAAAAACCGCGCATCACAGAAAAGATCAATTACTACTTCCACTACTACTACCACTATTCTAAATACGCAAATTCCAAATATGCTAACACAAAATCAGTTAACAGCACACACAGCCAAAGCAATAGTTATTACATGTATGGATTTTAGACTAATAGATGATGCTGTTTTATTTTTTAATAGTTTAGGGTTAAATAATAACTATGACAATTTTATATTAGCCGGAGCATCTTTAGGATATAATCAAACAGTATATTCGGCGTGGAGTGAAACACTTGATAAACATATAGAATTAGCAGAACAACTACACGAAATTACACAAGTTATTGTTTTAGACCATATTCAGTGCGGAGCATATAAAATATTTTATAATTTGCCATCTATTACTAGGGCGGATGAAATTGCCTTACATCGTCAAAATTTTATTATTTTTAAACAAACCATTAATCGAAAATATCCTCACCTTAATGTATCATCGTATATAATGGATTTAGACGGTAGCATTATAGCATAATATTTCATACATATATAAATAATATAATATAATATATTAAACGTTTTATTATATTATATACATAAGCCACACACGCACCACATACGCCTGTTTCGTTTTCGTTTTTGTTTTCGTTATCATGCAGCCCCCATTTTTACCACTGAATTCACCATACAAAGACAAATGTTCCCCTACACTCGGACCAAAACCTGATCCAACCGCAGAGTGCGAAGACCTATTGACTACAGTACGCGACTTATATAATAAATACTATGAAGACGATTATGCTCGCACAGCGTTGGTATCTCAAATAAAAAATACGCTTCCCGCTCTTTTGCAGCAAAAGTGTGACGCACGTATTCAGCGCGAAGAGCGCCGTAAAACTCTTGAAGAAACATCTGAAGAATTTATTCGCGAGTTTATTAATAGTTCTTCTTATTATTATAATCAAAATATCGACCTTTTTTTCGTCTATCATAACAACACATATAAAATAATAAACGAGGATGAAATCGAGCATGATATTAGAACCACGATTACGGACCAACAAAATGTCGAATTGTCTACATGGAAGTATAAAATTAAAAACCAGATTATTAAAAAAATAAAGGAGCGCGACCTTCTCACATCTATTCCAGAATCAGAAACAATTCAGCGCGTATTGAATGCATTAACTCCTTTTGTTTTTAAGAATAAAGATAGTGCGAAATATTTTCTAACCATTATTGGCGATATTCTGCTTAAAAAAAATACACATACATATTTTATTTCAACCAAGGCAAAACACTTTATTGGCGAACTCGGTGAAGAAAGTTATGCCCTATTTGGTACGTCAAATATGATGAATCATTTCAAATTTAAATTTTATGAACACAAATATGAAGAATGTCGCTTGATCGACATTGTTGAAAATGTTATTTCGTTTCCTTTTTATACACACAATGAAGGACTGAAATACACGGGGGTGGGCGGTGGACAGGGACAGGGGCAGGGGTTGGGGCACTCTTTATCTTCTTCTTCGCTTTCGAGTATTGTAGGAAGTAGTGGAATCTCCACCCCTAAAACGCCGACAACGCCATGTCACACACAATCGGCAAATATTATTCACAAACAAAGCATGCTTGACTTGTTTTGCGTAGCGGCGCATTATTCCTCGCGGTTCAATAGCGCCGATTTATTTATCGAAAAAATGTGCAAAGACCCCACCGTAATCGAACACGCCTTTTATTTGAAAAATACAACTGATGATGGTATTCTTTCGCGATTTATTTCATCGACAACTGAACCCTGCAAGGGTGTCCACATTACATGGAAAAATATGCTTTACCTTTGGAAAATCTTTATTGAAGAAGAGAAAATCCCTAATGTTTTTTTCACAAGTGTTCTTAAAAAACATCTGATGAAACGGCTCGAATATTCGTGCGAACATGCGAATACGGTGGATGGTAATGTGGGTGTGGGTAGTATGGGAGGGCTGGATGCCGGAGGTGCAGGTGTAGGTGTAGGTGTAGGAGATTCAGGAGAAGTGATGGAAGTGAGTGCAGAAGTACAGGATAATAGAGAGATGTTTTTAAATATTACGAGCAAACATTTACCACTTGTAGGGAAGTTCATCTCATTTTGGAATGAGAATATCAGATGTAATCACACGGAAATTGAATTAGAAATAGATGAATTGTCGACACTATTTTTAAATCATGGAAATGTTTATCATGGAAACCAGAAAAATATCCAAGCAATTACGGACCAGACAATTTTAGGATTTATTCGCCACTTTTTGCCCGATATTTGTATCGAAGAAGATAAATACTTGATGAATATTGGGTGCAAACTATGGGATAAAAAACAGGAAATATTGACGGGGATTGAGGAATTTAAGAGGGCGAATTTGGGGGGAAACGGTGGCAGTAGTAGTAATAGTACAAATCCTAATTTAGGAAAGGGTAAGGGTAAGAATAAGGATGGGGTCAAGGATGGAAATACGGTTGTTAGTAAGAAAGATTGTGATAATGTAGAGGTGTCGGTGTCGGCTTCATCATCATTTCCGGTTCATACGATATACGACTTTTACTGTAAATGGGGATATAAACATAATAAAATGGTGGTAAGTAAACGGTACTTTGAGAAATTCTTTGTTGACAATTATGGGGATAATTTAACAGAAAAAAATGGAACACTTTGGTGGAATTATTAATTTAAAGATAAATAGTTGTTATATAATATATTCTATCTATAATATATCATATAATATTGATAATATGGCTCAAGCTGCTGCTGTTGCTGCTCTACCTAACTTTATTGATAATAATGTTCTTAATCCAGAATATTATACTGATATAACTGGAGTTATTGCGGTACTCCCTGACACTACATGTGTATCTAGCGAAGTTCCAGTCGACCATGTACTAGGCGACGATGTTTATGCACAAGACTTACTATCCGATGATGGTGTACCTTCTTCGCAAGGAACAGATGAAGGAAGACGGTTTACCGCGTTTGGTTTAATTGAAGTTATAAAAACACAAGTTATAACACCCTGTAACGCGGATGGAGGACATTTTCATATTATACGAATGATGATACGTTCTTTATTTTGCGGTAATCCCGAAATTCCGGTATTTCCCAAATTTCCCGGATTTGTCGGATTTACACCAGCAGGAGGTCTATTATCGGAATACACGGCTACTATATATTACGCTGTAACTAATTCATCTCACCATTATCATGATATAATAAAAATTATTTTACACGTTATGGGTACTATGCCGGTATTAGGTATAGCTGGTATTGTGTCTGCTTTTAAATTAGATAGGGGTGTAAAATCAGGTGATACAATTAAACTTATATTATCGCTAACATTTGGCGCAGGGGTTGGAGCAAATGTTATACTAATCCCGATACTTAATATTGTAGGATTTAATTTATCTTCTATGAATGGTGTAATTCCTGTTACATCGATTGAAGATTTTATTACACCTCTGTTACAACGTTTACCTCCTAATATAGTCCAGGTAATAGAAGGTAATTTCGTCTACGGTGTAGTAGAGGGTTACATAATATTCGATTTAATTGCAAGGATAAGATTATATGCAAATCAGGAAGCATTTGGGGCTTTAATAGAACCAACGGATGCTGAAAAAAGTTTAATGCAATTTTTTTTTGCTAATATAACCCTTGATAATTTAGTAGCGTTTATTCAATTTATTAAATTTGCTTTTTATACCACCGATGCGCGTGTACCTCAAGACAAAAATTTTGCTTTCTTTTTAAATATTTTTTTTAATTTTTATAAAGTTAGTATGAATGTCATCGTGGCGGACGTCGCTTATGCTGCTATTGCTACTCAAGCTCAAGCTCAAGCTATTACTACTCAAGCTCAGGCTGCTGCTGTTCAGGCTACTGATCAGGCTACTGCTCGGGCTGCTTATCTGGCTGCTTATCTGGCTTATCTGGCTGCTGCTCAAAATCCTGCTCAAGCTCAGGCTGCTTATCAGGCTGCTTATGAGGCTGCTGCTCAAAATCCTGCTCAAGCTCAGGCTGCTTATGAGGCTGCTACTCAGGTTCAAGTTCGGGCTGTTGCTCAGGCTGCTTATCTGACTGCTTATCTGGCTGTTCCTCAAAATCCTGCTCAAGCTCAGGCTGCTTATCAGGCTGCTTATCAGGCTGCTTATCAGGCTGCTACTCAGGTTCAAGTTCGGGCTGTTGCTCAGGCTGCTTATCTGGTTGCTTATCTGGCTGTTCCTCAAAATCCTGCTCAAGTTCAGGCTGCTTATCAGGCTGCTACTCAGGCTGCTACTCAGGCTATTGCTCAGGCTGCTTCTCAAAATCCTGCTCAGGCTGCTGCTCCGGATACTGCTCAGGCTGATGCTCTGAATTATATTCAGGCTGCTGCTCAGGCTGCTGCTCAGGCTGCTGCTCAGGCTGCTGCTCAAAATCCTGCTCAGGCTGCTGCTCTTTCTACTTTTAATGCTATGAAACAAGCTCTAGCTATTTCTATTACTCGTCAAGCTCAGGCTGCTCAGGCTGCTCAGGCTGCTCAAGCTCAGCTATATCAAGATATGGCGCGAAGAGTAAGTGAAAACCATAACCCAATGTTGATTTCAAGATCAACAGCAAAAATAATGTATACAGATTTTTTTAGTAAAGATAATAACTATGGTTCAATAATTAGAATTTTCAATAATATGATGACTCAGAACCTGCTACCGGGTACACGACTTAATCAACACGCAATTATGTTTTTATCGGGAAGTAATGCCGCGCGTGCATATAAACTAATAGAAGAATCATTATCTATCAATTTTACACCAGGAATGGGTCAGCAACAAGTTGAACAACTTACAGCAAGATGGGTACAAATATATGACACTCATATGACTACTTTATCAGATAACGATTTTATGTTTTATTTGTTAAATGAGAATAGCGAACAGTATCGTCTTATTATTCGAATGATGTTGGGGGCTTGTTTATATTACTTAAAACATATACTTAGTCCTATTGAACGTCAAAAATATACCAACTTATTAGAAGAGTCGATAAGTATCGTTGGACACGATGACCATCTTTTTGCTCAAAGACTTAATGCAAATTCAGCTTTTTTAGAAAGTTGTTTTGATATTACTCCTTTATTGGGAACAACAATTTATAATATTTTAGAAATTTGTAACATTCACGATAATGGCGGAAATCCTTTTAATTTTTATGAAAATCTTAGCGGTAATGTTACATTACCATATTTAGATTTAGTGTTTAAATTTAATACGGCTGAATCATGGTATATTTCCGTTTTTTCAATTTTTGAGATAACGCTTTATTATGCAGTAGGCGGTATTACTATACAATCATATCAAATTCAGGGACAAGAACAGCGGGTAGTTCTTACAGAACCCGAGAGCGACGTACTTACTTTTTTGACGACTCAGGCTATGGCTGTTAACTGCATAGCCACGCCGTGGACTTTAATTTTAAATATATTATACACAATATTTGTTACGGAAAATTGTGTTGCGAGAATTGTAGTTGGTAAATTAGGAAATGACCCAAAAAATTTAGAAAAATATTTTTCCATTTTAAATACTCATTTAACACAATTACAGGAACAATATGGTGAAAATGCTGATATGCTTGCAGAAATAACAATAATTAGGAATTTACAACTCGAAATTATAGAACGTTCACGGTTATGTCAACTTACTGTTCATGAAGACCCTCTCTGGCGTCGATACGATACCTTAAAAAATTCTTGTAAAGCGTGGGTTCAACAGATGTTTATTCTAGCAGTTAACCCTCAGAAAAGAGAATTATTTTTTTTAAGTGCTGCATATCAATTTACTCCACCACGTAGAGCTACGCGACTTGAGAGAGGAATTTGTTATGCATGGAGCGTAAATGCTAATATATGTAATAGAGATGATTTTATACGAGGGTTTAATCCTAGCAGAATATTTCCTAGTGCAATACTGCGTGGCGCTAACAGAGATTATCCTCATGGTGTCGATGCAAATTTTCAACCCGTTTATACTGGGGGAGGGATGGGTGATAGTGAACTAAGAATGCACGTGATAGTTCCACAATTACAAGGAATAATATCTCAAGCGATTGCCACTAGTGTAGTGGAGGGTTTTAATGTTACACCAATTACGCCATACTATGTAGCCCATCCTCCTCCTCCTCCTCCTGCTCCTCCTCCTCCTTTTACTCCAGTTAATCAAACTCCTATTATCCATGAAACTCGGATTTCCCATTATACTTATATGAATAATTTATGGAAACGCTTAACCAAAAGATCAATCGATTTAAGGTCTATGTTTAAATCTAATGTAAAGGACCTTAAGCGAATAGTTGGTTCTAAAAATTTTACAGCTATTTCACTAGCGGGGGCTTACCCATGTTTATTATTAATTCATGAATTATTAGAAAGTAATAATACCGATGATCGTGGTGCATTAATTCTAGAAACAAATAGCGTTGAAACACTAAATTGTAGACGAGGACTATTGCCATTATTAGTACCAGCAGATCCAAATAGTACACTTTTTGCAAGAATGGTCGCAGAGTTACTATATCAAGATTATCAAGTTCGTCTTACTGCCAATGCTGCTTCTCCTAATCCGGTCGCTGCTGCTGCTAATGAAATTTATTCAACAAATAATATACTTATATTTTTAGGTTTTTTATTTTCAATTAAAATCAAATCATCTGCTTCAATTGGTCCTAGAAATATGCTTAGTTTGGTTGACTCTATTATTAATTTTGGCAATATGCCAGCGGATAGTAGACGGGAAATTACACAGTTACTTACATATACAGGTACTGAACACGGTCCTGTAGCCGCCGGAACATGTTCTTTAGTATCCTTATCATCAAATCTAGTAGATGCCGAAGCGTGTGCGACTGGAGGTGTAGTAGTATATCGTGGAGGTGCTCCTAAAGCTGCTGCATCTGCTGCAACAGGTAAGGCATCTGCTGCACCTAAACCTGCTCCGCCTAAAAAGGTAGATGCCGCTGCTGCACCTACCGCAACAGGAGTATCAAAACCTGATTCTAAAGGAAAAAAACAACATAAAGCAGCACAAGAAGCTATTGTGTATGCTGAAAAAAAAGATTCAGCAGCACGCAATAAGTTACTATACCCGTTACTAAATCCTGAATTTGGTCCATTTAAAATTTTTATGGATAAAATAAAGGAAGTATTCGCGACTGGAACAGACGTAATACCGCATAATAGTATACCATTTAATCCTAAAACATGTGTAAGTGGTACTACAAGACAGGGTGTTTTTGATTTTAATACATTTTATAATAATGGTCGTTATTTTGATTTGCCTATTTCTGTAGGTGGAAGTAACAAAAAAACAAAGACAAATAATAAGTTATCAAAACCAAACAACCACACCCGTAGAAATAAGAACAACCGTAAAAAAAATTCTAAAACTAAAACTAAAACTAAAGCGAAATCCAGCCCTAAATATAAAAAAGTAATTCCATCTTCCCGTTCCGGTTCACAATCAAATCGAAAGAAATCTAAACCCAAAAAGTCCCAAAAGAATGTAACATTCAAGAGAAGGCGTGCTCGGAAATGAATGCAGATGCAAAAAAATGGTTACACATGTACGTAATAATATTTTTATATTTTCTATAAAAATATTCTTAATTGAGTTTTTATTTATTTTTACATTGCACCGATTTTCGATTAATCTCACGCATCTGTATCATCTCATGTTTTCTAATCTACTTGCGACCCTTCCGAGACTTTTTAGTGCCAATCTTAACAGCACCAAACTTACCCTTCTTTGCAGTGTACCCATGTTTCACCAATCTTTTCTCTTGTTTTGCAGTCTTGTGCTTCTTCATAGAAACAATGCGACCGTTTTTGTTCATAATCAAATCCATACGAGACAACCCTCCACTCGTCTTATACGCAGTCTCATGCCATACTTGAGCGCGAGAACCTACCAATCTCTCGAAAACACGACCATTAATTGTATACTTGCCGTCAGGGCGTCTTTTGTAGCTACTATGCATTTATACCTTATATAAAAGAATGAGAAAAAAATATTCTTATTTGTATATTCTTATTTGCAAAATAAAATAAAATAAAATAAAATAAAATAAAATAAAATAAAATAAAATAAAATAAAATAGAATCATATACCAACATATATATCTCTAAACCTCAACCATTTCTACTTGTCGTTGCTGGACCTCCCTGAATTGCCCCAATATTTGGTCCTAAACCCGACCCATTATTATTCGGAAAATATCCCATCGTTGAGGAATACCCCGGTCCTGAACCACCCGGACATCCCGCCCATTTCCCATACGCATTCAATTTTTCATTCGCTACCGTATAACACTGATTATGATTACTTGAACCCACAGAACTATTAACCTTCATCGCCAGTTTTATTTTACACGGAAACTTATATACCAGTAACGGGCTATTAATATCCATCTTTTCTATCGGTGGAGGACAACATAAATGTTTTACACGCTTTGGTTTGAAAAAGAAATCACTCATACCCTCGTCTAGAATGTTTATGTGTTATGTGTTATTATATATTTTATATATTATATTATATATTTCACTTTATTTTCACTTTATTTTCACGGTTTTATAACAATTATAAAATTGATATAAAAATAAAATAGTATAATATATAACAGTTCTACTTCAACGCATCGAAACCCAACACGTATAACAATCTATACACCGCCATCAAATGTCTACACCTACACCTACACCTACACTATGTCCCGCGCCTGCTATCGCGCCTAAAGTGAAACCCCCTAAAGTGAAAAACTTGACTAAAGTTCAAAAAATAGATACAAGCGCGCTAGTTGGTGCGGGCGTAACTATTCCGTCGTCAGTACCCACAACAGCACCCACGCAGGAACTTGCCAAGTATCAGAAAATGTCCGACAAGGAACATATTCTCAAAAAACCCGACACATATATCGGCTCTATTGAAATGACCGAAGCCGAGACATTTGTCTACGATTCCGCTACATCTTCCATTGTACATCGCACAATTCATTACATCCCCGGACTCTACAAACTCTTCGACGAAGGTGCTGTCAATAGTCGCGATCATTTCGTTCGCCAAGAGCAAGCAATCCGCGACGCGAAACCCGACGCTCTCCCCGTCACATGTATCGAATTCGAAATTAGCGACGATGGAACTATCTCTATTACAAACGACGGAAATGGAATCGATGTAGCGCAACATCCCGAACACAAACTGTGGATTCCCGAGATGATTTTCGGTCACCTTCGCACATCTACCAACTACGACGAAAACAAGAAAGAGAAAATCGTTGGCGGGAAAAACGGATTCGGATTCAAGCTCGTTCTCATCTGGTCTTCATGGGGTCGTATCGAAACAGTCGACCATGTTCGCGGTCTAAAGTATATCCAAGAATTCAAGAACAACCTCGACGAGATTTGTCCGCCAAAAATCGCAAAATGCACAACGACGAAACCATACACGAAGGTGTCATTCCGCCCTGATTATGCGCGATTCGGTGTTGAAGGATTGACACCAGATATGCGCGCACTTTTCGAGAAACGCATCTACGATAT
>Ga0209500_10001857_pt1 | contig 15481 bp, 18 predicted proteins | sample S_140212_EF_Meta_FD_187323 | JGI IMG/M metagenome (GOLD analysis project Ga0209500, IMG submission 187323) | Freshwater microbial communities from Lake Simoncouche, Canada to study carbon cycling - S_140212_EF_MetaG (SPAdes) (version 2) | ecosystem: Environmental > Aquatic > Freshwater > Lake ... | reverse complement strand
GGCAGCGCTAGGCGGGTAAAAAAACGGGTTTGCTGTTTTATTGTTTTGTATAGTTATGCGTTCGGTTGCATAAGTTTTTTTTGCGTTTATGTTTACGGTGGGTGCTGGTTCGTAAATGCTTTTGCGTTTTAGGTTGCCGTATCGTGCGCCGCGTGAACTGTTGCAGGGTTTGCAGGCCGGTACTAGGTTGTCTAGTCCGTTGACGCCTAGCTGGTCTTTTGGCCAGCGGTCTACTTCTACTAAGTGGTCTGCTGTTGTGGCTTCTCTGCTATTGCACCAATGGCATAATGGTTTTTCTTTTAGTAATAGGCGTCTGTTTGTTTTGTATTGGGTTTGGCTTCGTGCTGTTTGGTTTAGTGTGCGTTTTGTTAGCTGGCTTTGGTTATGGGTTTGTTTACGTTTAGGCATTAGGCGCTTCGCTTGCTAGCGCGCGCTATCGCGCTTGCTCTTAATAGGTGGTTAGTTGTGCAGGTTGACGGGCGCAGCCAGGTTATTTGTTTTGTTACGTTCATAGTTTGTTTGTGTTTGTAAACCATAATGCAGATAAGCCCCCCGCTGCTTAGCCTCACGCAGCACCCATAACTTTATTCATTAGCCAGACCCTGTATCACTACAGCGCCTTCTACCCGCGTTACCGCGTTTTATACCAACCGCCGCGCAACTGGCTTAGGTCTATATGCCCGTAATTAGTTTTCTAATTCGCCTGTTACTTGTAACGCGTCTATTACCTTTGATATGTCTTGTTTAGTTAAATCGTTTGTGCTGTTAATCGTGCGGCCTAAAACATTACAGCAATACGCTTTAAGCTCGTCGCCTTTAATACCTTTACCGTTAGCCAGACCGCGCATCATACCAAGCTGCTTACTAGACGGATAAACCTTTGCAGGGCCTTCTTCTGGGAAAGGTACTTCAACATCATTTATAGGCGTTACAGACGCTAAACGGGCTGTAGGTTGCCTGCTTTGCGCTGCTTCTACCTCATCACGGCTAGCAATACTTTTGTTAATCGCAAAACCCATATAGCCCAAAGCGCGCCCTAAAGCAGACGTAAAACCTACTTCGTTTTCACTGGTCTTTGTGTACGGCGTACGGCCCGGGTAAATTTCGCAAGCTGTAGCCACTGCCGGTATTGGGTCGTTTGCGTCGCGCCATACCGTAACCGTGCAACGAATAAAACAAGTTTTGTCTGGCATTTCTATAACTTCACGGTGCGTTTCTTGTATGCGTATTTCTGGGTATTTCGCGTGCGCTAACTGCAAACGTGTAGCTACGTCAACGTAATTATCTAAACTAAAACCCATTACGCAACCGCCTTAACTTGTCTAAACGCCAAAAGTTCGTCAGTAGCCGGCAACATATCTATAGGCCATAACTGGCTTTGTGGCATAGCAAAGCACGGCCAACGCAGCGCAGTATCCCAGTTTTCTTGGCGTTCGTTACAGCGTGCAAGCGTTGAATAACCGCGAATAGTTGCGCGTAAAATATTTTGCTCAATAGTTACCAATATGTAGCGCCCTGGTTTATCGCCGCCAATGTCGTTAGCGCGCTGTTCTACTGGGTGCGTTAATAAACGACCATTTGCATAATAAGTAGTGCGGATTTCATAGCCTAAAACGTCATTACGTTTAGGGTCATAACCTAAATAGCTGTAATCAAAACCAAAATAATTAGCTACAGCCTGTTCACCCAAAGCCCCACAAAAACTAACCGCGTAGGCTTGTTCTGGGTTCATATCGTATTTACTATTTTTAAAATTAAGCTGCTTACCGGCTTCTAACTGCAATTGAATAACTTTTAAACAGTTTTTGTAATCGGCTTGGCTTAGCTGGATAACCGGCTGACCTAGTTCGTTAAATTGCATTAGCGGCCAGCCTTTCTAAACGTGCGTTTTCGCTTTGTAAATGCTTTACCTGTTCGCGCAAATCTTTTATAACAGCTAACAAATATTGAAGCTCAATAATTGCAGACTTTAAATCTTGCACTAAATCGCCGTCATCAAACGTATATTCACTAGCCCAGTTTTGTAAGTTTCTAATATTTTTATTAGTTACTAGTTCGCTTGGGTCCCGTAAAGGTACGTTGCCTTTTGTTATCTGGTTTATAACTTGCGTTATGGCTTTTAATTGCGCTTTGTCTGCGTCAAACAGTTTTTGCAGGTCGTCGTTTACGTTTTCGTTCATTGTCTCGGTTCTTTCTGTTAGTGGGTTTAACGTACCATATCAAAGCCGTGTACGCAGTAAGTAGCAAAGCGATTATAAAGTGTTTTAGATTGACCACGCGCGCCAACCTTCGCTATAACGGTAAATGGCTAGTGCGCTACGCAAATTAGTTTCTAAATTAAATAGTTCGCTGCAGTCTGTAAGTAGGCCGTGCGCCTGTAAATAGCCGGCAGGCCAATAACGCGACGGTTTGCACCAAAAATAGTTTATTTGCATTACCCCAGCTGAACCGCCGTTAGGGTCGTTTGGGTTAAATGCGTTTGCCGTACAGCGGCTTTCACGTTGTGCTACCGCTATCAGTTTGCCTAGTTCGTGGTCTGGCCAACCTATGTATTTAGCCATATTAAATACTTGCCCGCATAGGTCAATAACAGGCGTTACAAGCGTCGTAGACGTCGTAGGCGTTGTTATACCTATAGGCGCTTCGTATGCTTCGTAAACGCTTGTAAACGGCGTTTGTAAGTCGCTGGCCGTAGGTGCAGGCGGCGGCTTTAATATAAACAATGAAGTAATGGCTACTAGTGCTGAAATAACAGCTTTGGTTAAAAGGGTCATATACGGCCTGACTTTCTCGGTAAGGGGTTAAACAAACCTTAACCTACGCGCTAAACAGTTTGTGGCATATCCTTAAAAACTTGCTGAAATGCTTGTTTTACTAGGTTTGCGTCGCTGGCCATAGCTAAAGAAATTTCCGCGTGCAGCCAATCCCCGCCAGACCATTTGCCTTTTATCCAAGTACCCCTATCGCATTTCCAGCTTCTGTTTTCGTGATAGTCAATTACTAATTCTATTTGTAAAACGTCTGCATTTTCTAACAGCTTGTATATAAACGGCATAGCAATTTTGCGCCCGTCTACTAAACCTTTATCTGTCATTTTACGGTAGCTAAAATCTGTAGCCAGCCCGCGCGCGTGATTAGATAACTGGCCAGGCTTTGTGCGAATATCGCGCACTACCCAACTGCCATTATTCCAAAGCGAACCCATAGACCGTTTAACTACCTGCCGTATAAATTCGTCATTACCCGCTAACGGGCCAGAAGCTACCGGCGCTTTAACAGCTGTATACGGTCTAGTCATCTTCGTTTAAATATTCGTTACGTTTGCTTTTAATACCGTTAGACGCAACCAAGCCCGATAATGTTCCGGTTAAAAAAACTACAATAGTTGACATTAAATCTATAAAGGCCGCGTCGTTTGGGCTTTGTTCTATTGGCTGGCTTACAAACAATAAACCGTAAACCATACCTACGACAATGACGCTAAAAACTAAACCTAACAATACGCCTACCGTAACAATTAGCCGCGCGTGTAGTTCGTCTGGGCTGTATCGGTAGCGTTTCACGGCGTTATCCCGCAACGGTCAGGCACATAACAAGTATTTAGTGCGCTATTTTTTACTTTTGATTTAACCGTTATTGTGTTGTCGCGTGTACTTTCGCAAGCCGTCAACATAAGTATTAACGCAAACAGCCCGTACCGCATTGCATTACGGCTCGTCAACTGATTCAGTTAATACCGGCGGCACAAATTCGCCGTACTCGCCTAACAACGGGTCAAATGTATATCCGATACCTGCGTAGCAACCACGAAAATTTGCGTTGTAACTTGTTTGCGCCCAAGTGCCAGCAAACTTCAATCCGTTAGCAATGTAGGCGCGCCCTGCGCTATCTGTATCAGGGAAATCTAAAGTTGGTTCACCGCAAATATCGTTGCTGATACTGATGACTTGAACAACAATGTTGTTTTCTAGTTTCGCAAAGTAAGCCATCAATTGCCCCACTTAATAGTGCCGCTGTCGTTAAATGTGTAAACATAAAAACCTGTTGGATTAGTAACTGTTGCACCAATTGCAAGTCCAACTGCAACTGTGTCAGGCGTTCGCAAAATTACTACGCCTTTTCCGCCTGCTGCGCCGTTTACAAGGTTTGGTACGCCGCCGCCGCCACCGCCGCCACGGTTTACTGTGCCTGCTGTTGGCGGATTGCCACCGTTACCACCACCGCCAACGCCACCTGAACCATTTGTACCGCCGTTTGATGTACCGCCGCCGCCACCACCATATGTAACTGAAGAACCTGTAATTGAAATTGCAACGCCTGCACCACCTGCACCACCTACGAGTGTTAAAGAGTTTGTGCCAACTGCACCTGCACCGCCGCCGCCGCCGCCTGCATAACCGCCGCTGGGTGAACTACCGCCTGCAAATCCTTGGTTTGCTGTACCTGTGCCACCTGCACGACCAGTAACATCACCGCCGCCGCCGCCGCCGCTACCACCGTTGTTAGTTGAATTGTCAGTACCACCGCGACCCCCACCGACTGAAGTAATTGTCGTTAAGCCTGTACCGCTAATTGAACTATCTACACCGTTTGATGAGTTTGCACCACCTGCACCAATTGTAATTGTGTAAGTAACACCCTTAGTAGGTGCAAACGCAGTTTCTAAACTACCGCCGCCGCCTGTTGCTGTAACGGTGCTACGCAAACCACCAGCACCACCACCACCACCAGCAGAAGTTGTATTTGCTAAACCACCACCACCACCGCCGGCGAGAACAAGATAATCAACAGCAGACGGCAACGCTGCGCCGCCCCCTAAGTTAAAAAAAGTAAAAGTTGACGCCGACAATGCAAGTAAATAGCCGCCCCCATATTGCGCCAAAGCAAGCGAACCGCTTGTGTTAATAGTTACGCCCGCACCCGCCGTAATCGTGCAAGTGCCTGCACCTTTGTTAGCAACCTGAATAACATCACCGACAGTAAAAATACTGTTATTAACCGTAATTGTTGTAGCGCTCGCGCTGTTCATAATTGTACGTTTGTAAGTATCGGTTGCAGTTAAAACGTAGCTAGCGGTTTTATCCGATATAGGTAAATTTTGTATGTCGTTTAATTGCTGCGCTGTTAAAACAGACGAAGCGACAAATGGAAACGGCGTAGTCATAGTGTCCTTACTTTACCCTAAAACGTTATCTGCGTCTAGTATGCCAAAAATAGCGTCATCTAAAATTAGTTCATAAACGATAGTTGTAGGGCTAGTAAACAGCAATATTTTATGGCCGTCGCCAATATTTAGCGTATGTTCTACGCCTTCAATACTTAATTCTTGCGCTAGTTCTGTAGTGCCAGCGCCGCTAGTAAACGTTTTTTCTACCGTTATTGTGTCGCCTATATCTATTATGGCTACCGTGTCGCGCTGGGCTGTATTCAACATATTTAAAGCCGTGCCTACAGACGTGTAACGCGGTTCTGGTTCGCCTTCAAGCAGGTAGGTAGCCAGCGTTGCGGCTGCTGTGTCGTTATGTAAAAGGCTGTTTGTAATGCTTTGGGTTTGTATAAAGTATTTGGCTTGGCTGGCTGCGTCGTCTGCTGTTTGCGGGTTATTGCTACCTAAAATTTGTACTACTGCACGGTTTACTACTTGGTCAGCTTCAAAACTAATGCCTAAAGAATTAAATTTTATTTCTGTGCCGTCGTCGTGAAAGTCTGCTACCGACCCGCTAAGCGTATTTCCTACACGCGGCGTAAACGTCAATTTGCCGTCGCGCGACATATATAAACGGCCCTGCTCAGCTTCGTTTATATTTGTGCAATAACTTAAAACGTTTGTACCCTGGCTGATAGTAAAAGCTGCAGCGCCGCCTAACGTTTGCGTACCTGTAGTAATAGCGCGCTGCGCTATCGGGAAGTTAACTTCTGGTAAATCTAAAACCGCTGTAAGCCGGGCGCTTGTTAATTCTTCGCTTACGTTAAATTCATCTAAAACGGTTTGGCTTAATAAATAAAAATCGTCTGCACAAAAAACCGTTACCGTATCTATGCCACCTAAAGCAAAATTGTAATCATAGTTAACTATGTAGCCTTTAAATAAATATTCGGCGTTATTTAAATCGTCGTATCGGATTAGCTCAACTTTACGCATAGGCGCTAAACCCGGTTGCGCTGTAGCGGCGTCAAAATACGGACTAAGTTCGTCAAACGGGTTAAAAATTCCGCTGGTATCGCTAAGCGTGAAAGTCATAGTGCCAGTACCAAACTGGTCGCCTTGGTCGCGTCTGCCGCGCCTAACGTTGACGCCTACGCAACCTTCTAAAACGCCTGCAAAATTAGTAGTGCCGTTTAAAACATATTGCGTATTATTTAAAACGCCTTGCGGGTTTGCGTCTAAAATAAATGCGTCTTGTACAAAACCTGTATCTATAAACAGTTCGTAATTACCTGAACCTACAACAGCTACCCCAGCCATTACGAAATTGCTAACTGCGAAGGCCCAGCCAAACGGTTATAGGCAAGCATTGCGTTATTCACCGCTACCGCTGTTTCTGCAGTAGTAGCCAAACCACCCGTAACGTTAATAGTTACGTTACCTAACGGCCTGCCTTTATCTGTAGGCGCACCTATTGGCCCAAACGTAGGCATACTTGGACCAGTAAGGCCCGGCGTGCTGTTAATAGAGTCGCCAAAACCTGCGCCAATACCTTTAACGTCAGCCAAATTTATACCCTTTTTACCTAGTTTGGCTTGCGCTATCGCCATAGCCGCTTCAACGCCTGCTAAGTATTGTTGCGCGTTAGAAACGCCTGCCGCATAAAATTTGCTTGCCGACAAATTAGCAATACTTTCAGCTATTGCGTTAGTTTCGGCTACAAGTTTGTTAGCCCGCAAAACGTTTTCGCTGGATTGTAAAAGCTCTTTAGCAATAGCTGCGCCGCTATCTATGCCAGCGTCTATAACTTGCTGTAACGCTTCTTGAGATAAACCACTAGCTAACAGCTGTTCTACTAAGCCTGCAAATTCTTTAGCTTTATCGGCCTGTTTTTGTAACGCACTAAAAAACGTTAAACCTGCGTCTTCGCCGCCTTCTTCAAAAGCTGCACCAAAATCTAAAGCACCTTTAATAACGTCGCTAACCGATTTATAAAAATCGTTAAAAGCGTCTTGCGCTTTTTTAAGCCGGTCTTTAGCAGCGTCTAAAGCGTCGCCCATTTCTTTATTTAAAGCTTCTGAAGCTTCTTTCACGGCTTGCGTTACTTTAGTTACTGCACCTTTACCGCCTTTAGGGTCGTCGTCTGCTAACCCTTCTAACTTAGGCACAACGCCTTCAATAGCTTTACCAAAACCTTCGTAAGCCTGATTAGTTTCTACAATGGTTTTATTTTGATTAGCTAAAGCGCTTTGCGCGTTATTAACGTTAGTTAAAAGCTGGTCAAAAAAATTGTTACTATCTTCTTGAATTTTGCGCGTAAATTGTGCAACGCCTGCCGCTGCTATCGTTTTGCCAAAATCACCTAACGCGCCTTTTAAATCACCTTTAAAAAACTTAACGGCTGTAGAAACAGCTTTAAACGCTTCATAAGTAATTGCTGCAGTTCTAACTACTTCAAGTAACGCGTTTACAGCCTGTTTAGACCCTGCAATAACTGCCGGACCAAACCCGCCCATAACAGAAATAGCGTCGGTCAAACTCTTACTAACGCCTTTACCGCCCGTTAAACCGCTAACAAAACGGTCTAACGCTGGCACTATGTAATCGTTAGTAAACGCAACTATTTTTTGAAACGCTGGCAATAATGCTTCGCCAATCTTTATTTTAACGTTTTCAATTTGTGCGCTTAAAATTCTTTGCTGGTTAGCTAAACCGTCTGAAGTTCTAGCAAAGTCGCCTTGCGCGTCGCCTGTTTGTTCGTAAATAACTTTTTGTGCAGCTAAGATTTTTTGTTGCGCTGTTAACGCACCGCTGCCGCTATATATGCCCAATTCCATAGCAGCGCTTTTTAGTGTTGCGTCATTAAGCAATACGCCAAATTTGCGTAACGGTTCGGCTTCGCCGCGTAGCGCTGAACCAATAGCGTTAATAGCTTCGTCTGGGGTTGTGTTATTAAACGACGCTAAATCTGCTGACAACGTAATAAAATCAGTTGTAAACGTCGCTAACTCTTCGCCCGCTATGCCAGCTGCTTTACCAAATGTGCCGAACGTACCGGCAGCCGCTAGAACTTGGTTTTGACTTTGGCCAATATCCCTAGCGGCGGTTTTACTAAAATCTGTAATAGCTTTGCCAGCCTGACCAAAAATAACGCCGATTTTGCTAGTGTTTTCTTGTAAGTCGCTGGCTGCTTGAATAGCTGGGTAAAGGCCTTTAGTAAACGCTAAAACTGAACCAGTAACAGCAATAAGGCCAGGCACTACAGAAGCCTTCAAAATGCTGCCGACTTTGCCAGCTGAACCGCTTAAACCGCCTAACGCTTTTTCTGCAGCGTTTAAACCCTTAGGGTCAAACGTGCTAACTATCGGTATGTTAATTGCCATAACGGGCCTTTAAATTTTTGTTTAATACTTTTGTAACTTCGTCAATAATTTCAACTACTGCAAATTCCACAGTTTTACGATTTTTTTCTACTGCCGGGTCTATTGCGCGCGGCTGGCTACCTACTTCTACATTCAAGTTAGTTACAAACTGGCCTTTAGTTTTAATGCCGGCGTGGTCATAAATAGCGCCTGCTGCGTCTGTTTGCTGAGCCACCATAAGTTGATAGGGCCTAGCGCCAAACGTAACGCTATGGCTTTCGCGTGGGTTAGTTTCGGCGTCAAACTTATCTTTAAACTGGACCGTGCCGCCCCTACTACCGCGCCTACCTACCTTAATTTTAAAACCAGCTTTTACGCTTTTGTTATCCCAGTACACTTCGCGGCCTTTAATAAGTTTGCCGCGCGCCATACCAGACAACGGCGGCGCGTCGCCTACAAGTTGCCGTGCTGTAGTAATAATTTCTGTACCAGCGCCTTTAATACGTTTAGTTATTTCACGCCTGTAAACCTTGTCAAATTTGTTTAACTCGGCAAGCGTTTTTTGTACGTCAGAAATTTGAAGCGTTAACGGACTAGACATACGTTTTATTTCTTTTGTTTAAAATTTCTATTACTGCGTAAACGTCGCCTAGTTCATACGGTACGTTATTAGGCCAATAGCCAGTAGCTACTAGTATTTCGGCCATTACATACCTTAAGCTTCCGGGTCTGCTTTTGGGTCGTGCTGTTCAATTACTTCAATGTTTTTTAAACTGCCGATAAATAAATCTAGGTTTGCTGGCACTGTAATTTTGTTTAACCGGCTGGCTTCGTAACACATATAAGCCAAATCTTCTACGCCTATGCCTGCAGCCATATCTGACGCTTTGCGCTTATATTTTCTTTCCCAAGAAACCAAAGTCATTAAATTGGTTTGTACTTCGTATTCTGTGCCGTCGTTAAATACGGCTTTAAGTGTTAATTGCATTACTTGCCTTTCTCGGTACGGCGTTTATTAAACGCGGTTTGTTTTGTTTTAGTTCTCAGCGGCCAAAGCCGCGTCATCACGAAACAGCTTTGGTAAGTGTGCCGCCTGTAAACGTAAGCGTAATAGTGCTTAGTTCACCAAGCGTTGCGTTAATTGGCGTATGGCTTTCAAGGTAAGCACCTGTAAGCGTGTATTTAGGTTCTGTAGCGCTAGGCGTTACAAGTCCTGCAGCTGTAGGCGAAACTGTAATAGTTGTTTGAATACCGACTAGTCCGTAAATAGTTGCTTCTGTTTCTGACGCTGCATAACTTTGATAAAGCGTTACTTCAAAAGTATTATTTTGCAACGAAGTAACAGACGAACCGCCAAACTTGCGGGCTGTATCGCCGAACGCTGTAGTTTCAAGGCTTTCGTATACAAACGATAATACGGCGCTAGTCGCTTGGTCCGTAAGGTTTACGCTGTTAATTGTTAGCGCTGGGTTTGAAAGATAAACGGTAGTTGCCATAGTGGGTTAGTCCTTGTCTGTTTCTGTATCTTTAGTTTTAGCAGATTTCTTAGGCGTATATGTGGATATATGCCCGCTATCTATAAGTACTTCAATATTTATACCGGCTGCTTCTAAATCGTTGCCGTCTAAAATGTCGCCGCGTTTACAATTAGCGAACCTATCACTAGTAACTATGTATTGTGCCATATTGTGCCTTTACTGGGTTTGTGCTTGCATTGTTATAGTCAAATCATAGGCGGGATACGCTACGCCGCCTACTAATGCTTCTGTAGGCCTGCCGTCTGTTACGCCTACGTTTGCGCCTAAAACTTTGCTGGCAAGGTTTAATAGGCTGCGTTGCGCGTCTAGGTTGCCTGGTCCTAACGTTATTACGCGTACTGGAAACGCCATTTTTACTATGTTTGCGTTAAACGCTTCAAAGCTAGGCGCGTCTATAAAAGCGCAGGGCGGCGTCAAATTGCGCGGGTCGTTTACAACCGTGAGATTTAAGACGCCTTCAAGTGTTGTAGTTAAGTTTGTTAGCGCAGTATTAAACAGGTCAGTAAAGTTTTGGGGCATTACGCAACCGCTGGCCTATCCACGCCTAACAGCTGTTTAATCATTGGTGATAGGCCCATAGTGCCGCCTGTACCTAAACCGTCAAAAGTAGCAAAATCTGTTACGCCGCCGCGTTGACGATAAAGCGCCCCGCCATACATAATCGTACCCAGACTTACCGAACCGTTAGGCACGGTTGTAAGGCTTTCGTTTCTGTAACCTGCTTCTAATCTTCGGCGATACGCAAAACTATTAGCAGCCAAAGCGCAAGTAGTTAAAAATGCTGTATCCGCTGCAGTAGCTGTACCAATACCTAGCCAGTCTTCTATCTGTTGCGCTGTTATCCAAGTGCATACGGGCGTTGTCGTTAATGTGCCGGTTGCGGCCACTATGTTTACGTTGTCAGCTGTTTTAGCGTATAAAACTTGGTTAGCTATTGGTGCTTCAATGTCGTAGACAAAAAAACCTTGGTCATCTACGCCCGTGAAATAGTATTGGGGTAAACCAACTACCGTATATGTACCGTTAAAAGTTGCGTCAACACTTGCGATAGTTACGCTTTGCCCTACTTCTAACGGGTCAGCGTTAGTAAGTAAAACGATTACCGCGTAGTTATCGGTTAAGTATTTTTGTTTGACCGAGTAGACGGCCATAGCTGGCCTACCTTTCGGCTATTAGACGAACTTAACGAACTTGGTAGCGTCAGCCATAAACCCGGCTGCGTAACCTCTGAACGCAATAGTGCGGCCCATAGTTGCAGGTACTTCTACGCTAATTGCGCCTTTTTGCTGTTCGTAAAATTCAAAGCCTGCAGCTGGTCCGGCTGCGTGGCCCATAAACGAACCTGGGGCGTGTCGGTCAACTACAAGCACAAGGCCTAGCGGGTTGCCGTTCCAACTTGTAGCAGATGAATTACCTGCAGCGTTTTGACCCATAAGGTTTGGTGCGCCTACAAATGGAAACACTGGGCGGTTTTGGTCATCTACTGAACTTGCCAAAGCTTTCCAGCTGGCAGGCGTTACGAACATATGCGTAGGCAAATAGTTAGAGTCTGTAGAAATTTGTCGTGCGCCTTCGTAAATTGCTGCTACCCAGTCCGCACCTACTGCAGTGTCTGCAACTGATGATGTTTGTGAAATTGCAGCGTGGCAAGTATCTATTGCATAGTTGTCAGTTGCCTGACCGTAAGCGATAGCTAATTGGTTCAAAATAATGTCAATGCTTGCAGGGTCTGAAAAATCTAGGTCCTGTTCCGAAACTGTTACATATGTACCGAAACTTAGTTTAGAAATGTCATTGTTTGAAACTACAACGGTTGAAGCGTTTAAAGTATCAAACTGCGCTGACTGTTGTTGCACTACTGGCCGTGTTGTAATTTTTGGTCTGCGAAACGTTGCGCCTTGTGTAGGCATTGCGCGAGTACCGATAGCAGTAACAAACGGGCGCACTGGGTTAAGTCCGTCATATACAGAACCAGTAATAATTTCTGGCAAAATACCTGGGGTACTTTCAGTGTTAATGTACGGTGCAACGCCCGGCGCTGCTTCTACTACTGCTTGTTTAATGTTTGCGTTCATCTGTGCAAAATCTGCACCGCCGCGCACATAGCTAGCAATATATTCTGAAGTACTTGGCAAACGAAGTTTACGCGGTTGCGCGTATACCGTGTGTACGGCTGCTGCTTCAACGATTTGTGGGGTTTCTGTTTCCATTTTTTCTACCTCTTGTTCTGGGTCTTGTTTACTATTTAACACTACTTCATCTTCGTTTTGGTGGATACTGGCCGCTACGCGTTCTACTTTAGCGGCTTCAAAAGCGCCAAAAGGTAGCAAACTTAATTCTTGCCAATCTGCTTTGGTTACTATCATTGTGCCGGCTTCGTCAAAACTAAATTCAACCGGCAAAATACCTACCGAAACGCTATCTAGTACGCCGTCTTTTGCTAGTTGTAAAGCTTCGTCGCCTAACCTAGTTTCGCTTATGCGAGCTTCAAATAGAACCGTATCGCCTACTAATTCTCTACTGATTACTAAACCTATTGGGCTAGTACTGTCGTGGTTGAGATACATTTTAGGTTTCTTGCCTTCAAGTGGCAAACTGCCAGGTTCAAACCGTACTTTTTGGCCGTCGCTTACTACAGCTTCTACGCCGTATTGCAACGCAACGCCCGCTAATGTTCTTCTTGGCAGCGTTGCATTAGCGGGCGCTGCGTCTAGCGTCAATTCTTGCGGCGTCAATCTAAGCATTATTAACCGTCGTTTCTTCTTGTACTAATACTTCTTCTTTTGGCATATCGTAACTTTCCAAATAACTTTCAATATCAAACCTTACTACCGTGCCGCGCGGTAGAACGTTATTAGCGCTAAGCGTTTCTTGTATGCAATCTATGTACGGTTTAACGCCAAACTTGTATAAATCGCGCGAAGCTTCAGCGCTGCTCACATAACTGTAATTGCCAATACTTACAGAAACTAAATAAGCCGGTACGTTTGCAATTCGTGCTATTTCTTTAGCTTGATATTCGGCAGCGTCAATAAGTAACATTTTGTCAGGCGTTGCCATATTTGGTATTACTTCTACAAATTCGTTAACAGCACTTGTAGCAGAAGCAAAACGTGCTTCGTCATAGGCCGCTGCTAAGTCGCGTAATTCTTGCGGGCTCATAGGTTCGCCGCCCATTTGCCGAAGCGTTACGGCTGGCTGCAAACTGCTTGCGTTGCGATTACGGGCCTGTTCAAGTTTTAGTGCAGTATCTACAGAAGTTGCGCCTGTAAAAATTAGGCCTTGTATCGGGCTTAAAAACTGTACGCAATCTTCCCAGCGAATAGGTAAACCTTGAAACAATATTTGTTTAGACGGCCCAAAAAATACGCCGCTACTTTGTGCCTGGTCTTGGGTTGTAACTATTGCGGCAGGTAATCGCGTAAAAGAACTTGGGTAGCCCGTGCTATCGCGTTCGGTTATGTACCAAAAAGCGCGCCCGTAAAATAACAAATCATCTAACGTAAAACTAAGAATAAAATTATTAGTTACGCCTTTGTCAATTCGTGATAACCAACTGCGCGGCGCTTCTGGTAACAATTCAAGTTCTTCGCCGTTCCAAATTTCTTTAAATTGTAGTAATTTTAGGCAACCAATAACCGACGCAAATAAATCGCGGCTACGCGAAATAGTAGGCACTTGCATAAAACGTTGACGCTGTACGCCGTCTGAATAAGCAAAGAAATTGCCAATTTGTGAAGCGCCGGCGTTACTACCTGCAGCCGCTTTTACTTGTTTAGCTGGTTCAGGTTTGCGCGCGAATAAAGCCATTGGGTAAGTATGCCACATTTAATATAAAAATTTGTGATAGGTAGCCGCCGCAGTCGTGAACCGAGAAAGTCTTAAAACTCGGCGGCTACCCGCGCATTACCTTAGCCGATAACAAAACCTATATAGCGCCGCGCGTGCTAACTATTAACGGTTTACCTATTGTTGAAGGTTTGCTAACCATACTTACGGCGAACACTAAACAGCGTGCTAGTTCTATTGGTCCGGGGCTACGCAAACTAGATAAAGTTATAGCGCCTTGGTTTTTGACCGCTACGGCGCGGGCGCAATGCTGCACTAATAGCTGGCTACCGTCGTGCCTTATTTTGCCTTCAAGTATTGCGGCCCTAGCGCTTACTGTCCAGCGTTGTAGTTCACGGTTGCCAACTATAGAAGCGCGGCGCGCAAACTTTGTAGGTAACGTCATTTCAAACGCAGGCGTAATAAGCAGGCGTGTAGTTTGGTCAATACAGGCCGCTTCTACGGCTTGCCAACATTCGGCTAACGTATCTTTAACAAATTCTACAGCTATTTGTATTTCGCCTTTGCTGTTTAACGCAGCCCTAACGCCTACATAGCGCGCTTCGTCTTGGCTTTGTTCTATGGCCAGTACGCCGCCTTTAGGCATAGGGTCAGCTGTTACTAGTTTTTCAAAAACCCCTGGCTGTATCCACCCGTTCGCGCTAGCGGTCCAGATATTTACGCTACTTCTTAAAAAAGCGTTACGGTTTGGCTGTTCAGCTTCTGAAGCAATTACGTCTAGCGTAAGTGTGCTACCTATTGCCGGGTTTGCCTGTAACCACGCTTGCGGCGTCATAGGGTCAATTTCGTTAGCCGGTGAATATTCGGCAAAATATAACGACGTAGTTTTCTTTTCATCTATTGCTCGTAAACCCTGTTCACGCCATTTTTGAAATTCTTTACTGCTTTCGTCGCCTGCCGTAGAAGTCATAAACAGAAGCGGGCTACGCCGTGTACGCATAGTAGGCAAAATACCCACGCTGACGGAATCTGGGGATACTGCCCAAAGCTCGTCTATGCAGCATAAATCACTTGTAAGCCCGTGAAATGAAGTAGGCGTAGCAGCACGAACTAACCAGCGTGTACCGTCTGGCAAATTAGCTTCGTTACGGCCTGCAGCCCAAGTCAAAATAGCGCCAAACTCTTTTTCTAATATTGGTGCTAACCGTTTAAATAGTTCTATAGCTAATTGTAAATTATGCGCTGTAGTAATAATTGTTTGAGGTTCATTACGCAGCTTTGGCATTTCGGTTGCCCAAAAACCTACAAGGCTGGCTAACAAAATGCTTTTACCGTTTTGACGGGCAACACTTACCAAGCCCTGCCGGTGCAATAAGTCGCCGTCTGCGTTATGTGCTAGCAAACCCGTTGCAACGTGATATTGCCAGTCCATTAAATTAACGCCTAAATACTCTTGCGCCCAAAGCTGTACGCCGTCAGCCAAATAACGGCCTTCACGTTCACAGACAGTTTCTAAACGTGGCTTGTATAAGTCTGCATAGTTATGCATTGGCTGGTTCTGGCTAGTTCCGTCTGAACCTGGCTGGTTCTGGTTCAATCCGTTTTCATCAGCCGTAAAACCCTTATAAGATAAGGATTTAGGTGCG
>Ga0209500_10001853_pt1 | contig 15514 bp, 24 predicted proteins | sample S_140212_EF_Meta_FD_187323 | JGI IMG/M metagenome (GOLD analysis project Ga0209500, IMG submission 187323) | Freshwater microbial communities from Lake Simoncouche, Canada to study carbon cycling - S_140212_EF_MetaG (SPAdes) (version 2) | ecosystem: Environmental > Aquatic > Freshwater > Lake ... | reverse complement strand
GTTGCCATTAAAACCACCTTAATTTAAAATACAGAGCATCCACCGGATCCTCAAAACGGAAAGCAAATCCTTCTGTCGCACGCCACCCATGTAAATGATATCTACCACCTGGTGCAGTTTCTAACCAGTCAATGATCACAGATGGTTTATGTCGATTACTCTTTAACATGATATCCCAGGTAATTACAACTTCTTCCCATTCCGCCGGAGGCGGCCAATCAACAAAATGTTCCATCAGTCTAACTCGTGCTTAATACGCCATACGGCTGTGCGTGTCTTAGGCCCCACAATTCCTATAGGTTCTATACCTTTTGACTTTTGAAACGCTCGGATCTTTTCTGGAGTACTCAGGTCTGGCATTTTTTCTCTGCATACCTTACGATACTTACTAAATGTATTGATTAAATTACAATCTTTACCAGTAACCGCATCTAGGGCATGATCAGTCAAGGTTTTACTTGTGGTTCCATAGCTGACCACATCTGCGGCAGTCTTTACTTGATCAACTGTTTCAGCAGTGGCTACTACAGCGGCACCTGCACCCATATTACTGGCTAGCATGGTCACACAACCCTGTAATAACAAACACACAAATAATATTAATCTCATCGATATTTTAATAAAAATAAAGTATGATCTTCATCTCTCTCAAAATCAAGATGAACTACGGTAACTCTATCATAACCAGCTGGGGCATCATCAAAAGACCAAACTTCTGTTTCTTCACGTAGAGTAAATCCTAAGGCCTTGCCCATAGACAGTGCTGAATGGTCTTTGGCTAACCGATTCCAAATAGCGTCCCACTCATTGGGATCGTAGCGTATAGTTTTCATATGTTTAGATATTGTAGTTTAAAATTATCAGCACCAGGTTCACGCCCACTATAGCCGCGTGGGTTACACACCACACGTGTAGTACCAATTTCATAATCAAATGGCTCATGCGTGTGACCGTGTGTCCATAACTTAATCTGTGGACGATAAGCGATGAAGTCATCTAGGTCGCTGGCGAACGCACCATTCATGATCTTATCATGGGCATATTTAGGATGCACGCTTTTAAAGCTAGGACAGTGATGAGCAACGACCACGTAGTTTTTATCAGCATGTTCGCTGACCACATGATTAATATATTCCATTGACTTCTTATGTAACACAACCGTATCTTCTGGAGTCAGACGTGCTGGCTTGCCCCATTCATTGACAGTCCTAGCACCGTTATTGATGGTCCTAAAATCGCTCATCATTGCATCAACGTGATATAATGTAAGACTGTCTTCAGCATTCATGTCGGTCCATACAGTAGCACCGACGAAAGTATAGTCGCCAATGTCCACTGTTTCATTTTCTAATATGTATAGATTGTCATAGACTAATTGTTGTTTTAAGTATGCTAAAGTTTCCTGCACATCGTAGCTATAGTGTTCGTGATTACCTAAGACATAAATGACCTTAGGGAAACGCTCACAACATTCCTTAAAGAACTTCCTATAACGACTGTCATGGTGATGGACTCCATTTAAATGTTTAGCCACAAGAATATCACCAGACAAGATCAATACATCGGCTTCCTCTGTGTTATGCAATTCTATCGCTCCAAACTCTAAGTGTAGGTCACTACCCAATGCTATTTTCATCTATTTTCCAATCTTCTATGTAGATCATTTTGTGAAGACATACACACCTTCAAACTTTTCACGGCCCGCTACTTTATCGTTACCTACACCTGGACGAGTATTTAACATCATCTTGATAGTCTGCTTGTGCTTGAAGCCTAGGCTTTCAGCAGTGCTGATCCAACGATCAACTACTTTGAATTCTTTGTTACCATAGCTCTTGTAGTCAGCAATGTTGGTGGCAAACACACCATCTGTGTTTAGCCCTTTGTGGATATTCTTCATAGTTGGTACTACATAGCCTTCAAACCATTCATCCATGGAGGTATAACGGTTCATACACTGTGTAGGCTCATCGCAATACTTTTCTAAGTTAAAGTAAGGTGGACTGCTAAACGCTAGATCAATATCATCTGGCTCATATTCTTCACTGACACTTTGTATGATTTTTCCACTGTTACCAACAGCTTCGTGTATCAACTTATTTAGATAATTTAAGTTAGCCACAGTTTCAGTATTAGGATCAATACCGGTATAGTTAAATACCATCTTGCTGGTAGTGATACCTAACAATCGTCCACCATAGCCAGCTGAATAATCATACACCTGACCCCATAGAGTAGGACACAAGTATTCTACTAAAGTTCGAGCGTGCATGGGTTTGAAGTTCTGCACATTCTCACCTGTGACTAATTCTAATGCACGACGTAATGCCGTTGGACTTACTAGATTCTGCCCTTCTCGAAATTCAAAGCAGAGTTTGATGGCACGATGCAGTTTACGATCATCCAAGAAGCGATCACGTAGACTATTACTGCCACGACCTTTGGGCTCAGCTGTCATCATGTTTGGGAATAAAAATCTATTGATAGTCTGCCCTTGATTATTACCCAGTCCAATCCTGTAATCTTTAACTTCGTTGCTGATGCTGTCATACAAGACTTTGATATCAGTGATCAGGCCCTGTTCAGTATAGTAGTCAATAGGCACTATGTTTATTGAACGATAGATCGCAAATACTTCTTCTATGGTTTTCTCTGGTGTACCTTGATAACGCTCTTTGGTATAACCAGCCAGTTGCTCGGCAACACTTTCATAGCAGGTAAAGGTAGTTTCACCTTTAAGGCGAGCATGAGTAGCATACTGCTCTACTCCCCAAATCTTGTGTAATTGTTCAATCATACTAGTATTATACACTCAACCTGCCGTAAAAGCAAGTGGAAATTTTGGTTGACATTTTAGTTGTTTGATGCTATAATTATACTAAAAATTAAGGAGTGAACTATGAACTACACTAGATTAGAATACAACTTAGACGAGATCGCTGACAAGGGCAGAGGCAGTATCAAATATCATGTTTTTGGCTACCGAGGCAGTGATGCAGTTGAGTTAGAAATACACCGTCGAGATCGTAACAATCAACTGTGGACCATCACACCAAACCGTTCAGGTTATGTTAGCCGTGACGACGAAGAGCCAAACGATATCACAGCAATGGAAAACACAGTGGCCGCCTTGAAGGATGCAATCGCACTGGGTCGCGAGATTGAGCAAGACATACCTTACCTTGAAGCAAGATTCCAAACGGCTGATGCAATCCGTAAAGCAGAAGCACTACGCATAGCAGAAGAAGCTAGGGTTAAGCGTGACGCTGATTCTCCTGTGGGCATGAAGCTGGCCAAACATATCATCCAGCAAATGGCCTATGAGATCAAAGCCAAGGACGGTGGACACTGGGATGAAATCACTATCAAATTGGCTACCCGTGGTGAACGCAAAGAAGAGGACCTAAAGGTTCGCTATTCTAGATTTGGAAAAACATTGTTTAATCTAGGATGGTATAGGATCAGCAAAGATCGAGCACTTGCTATGTTAGCAGACTCTGCCATTGATGCACTTAGAGTGGAGGGTATTAATGTAGTGGACCCAAAATTAGCCAAGTTTATGATGGTATAAATTGGTTGACATTTTGGTAAAATGACTGTATAATGTTTACATACAATAACAAAACAGGAGCAGAAACCATGAAAAAACTGACATATTATTTCAAAGTAGGCGAAAAAGAGTTCAAAGTTAAGGCAGAAACAGCAGGAGATGCCATGCAATGGATGAATCGTAACGTCATGGACACCCTAAACATGGGTCCGTTCGCCTGGATGGATAGCGTGCTACCACGCACTTACTACGCTTCTGCGGGCAACTATTGGGACTAAATTCTGGTTGACAACCAGTCATTTTGAGTGTATAATGTTACACATAGACAATAAGAAAAGGAGCAACAAAATGGATATTCAAGCGATTCACAATGAAGCTAAAACAGCCGCAATCACTGCTGAAAACGCTTACCTAGCCCAACACGGTGAGCCATTATACTGTGGCTTTGCCTGGGTAGATGTTTTCGTAGCTCGCACCAATTCAAAAGAAGCCAAAGAACTACTTAAAGTTGGTTTCAAAAAGAGTTGGAGAGCTAAATGCTTGAACCTTTGGAGCCCTGGTGGTTACAATGGTCAAAGCATGGACGTTAAAGAAGCTGGTGCTCATGCCTATGCAGAAGTCCTAAGCAAGTATGGATTCAAGGCTTATATGGGTGCCAGAGCTGATTAATCAAGGAGAAAACAATGACCTCACAGACTTTAATTAGTAATTTAAGATATCAAATAGAACAGTTATCCCAGGATGAACTTGAGTTAGAATTTGATACCTACAGGACACTCCAGGCTAGGAGTGTGCGTGATGAAATTTATCAGGAACTATTAGCCCAGGAATTAGATAAACGTGAACAAGAGGAGTATTCATAATGTTAAATTTTATTTTAGGTTTCTTTGCAGGTGCCCTTGTAGTAGACTTTCTTTGGGCTTCGAAGATGGGCTTGGTACAGCTATTCATAGCTAGATTCAAGAGCTGGAGGGCTAATCGCAATGCCAAGTAATACTATAAAGATCCTTAACGGAAATATCATAGGTCCCACCACCCTGGGCAGTGTGGAAAAACGCTATTTTAATCCCAGCAGGCTAGAAGATCTACTAGAATATAAGCATTTCATAACCAAGGGACGCTGGAAAAACAGCACCTGTCCGTTTAGATTACAGTGGCCATACTTGACCATACCTAACATGCTACATGAAGTGGTAGCCAGACACTACGTGACCAAAGAGCTTAAAACCAAGTAGTTCGCAGGTAACGAGATCATCCCGCTGCTACGGCGGGTTTTTCTTTGGCTGTTAGCCCTTAGTTAAGATAAATACTCTAAATAGAGAACAACTATGTCAGCCAACGGAATCGCAAATCTAGTATCAAAACAACTCAAGCAAGAGCGCAAGCTGGCCATCGCCGAAGCTAAACGCCAAGGCAAAGATGTAGCCGTCAACGGAACTATCACTGGCGCAGGTAATTCAGCACAACCATTCTATCGCACACTTAATACAGCTAACATCAATATATTACCTACTAAATATTCTGGTAATACCATAACAGATAATGTCCTTGATGGTAACGTTTTAATATCTGGCAGACCCTACACATAATAGCCAAAAGCTCTTGCTTTATTCATTATATCTTGCTACTATAACTAGTATATCCCAATAAATATATAACTATGATCTTTGGTTACATCTTACTCTTAATTGCCCTATTAATCAGCTCAGTAGCTGCCTACTACAGTATCGCAGGACTTACTGCTATATTCGCCGCGGTATTCTGGCCTATCGTTATCATGGGTGGTGTATTAGAGATTGGTAAGATTGCTACCACTGTTTGGCTACACAAATATTGGGATCGTGTCGCAGTACAATTCAAACTATATCTAGTTCCAGCTATCGCTATATTGATGTTGATCACGTCAATGGGCATCTTTGGATTCTTGAGCAAAGCACATTTAGATCAAGCAGTGCCGGCGGGTGATATCAGCAGTCAAGTTCAAATCTTTGATGACAAGATCAAGACTGAGCGTGACAATATTGAAGGTGCAAGAAAAGCCCTAAAGCAAATGGACGCACAGGTTGATGAGAAGTTAAGCCGTACCACAGATGACCGAGGTGCAGAACGTGCTGTACAGATACGTCGTAATCAATCCAAAGAGAGAAATAATCTCCAAAACGAAATTTCCTCCGCACAGAAAAAGATTTCAGCACTGCAAGAACAACGTGCACCTATCGCTAGCCAAGCACGTAAAGTAGAAGCAGAAGTTGGTCCTATCAAATACATTGCCGCACTAATCTATGGTGACAATCCAGAAGCCAATGTATTAGAAAAAGCAGTGCGTTGGGTGATCATCTTAATCGTTCTAGTATTTGATCCGCTAGCACTTGTATTAATACTTGCCGCTGATCAGACATTTGAGTGGCATAGGCCTAAACGCAAAGACGATTGGGAACAAGTATGGCAACCAAAGAGTGAAGCCTGGCCTGAATGGAATGATTTACCACCTGCTACCGAAGACCTTGGTCCAAGACCCACATATGAACCAGACGATGGTCCGTTAACTGATACACAGTCAGATCAGATACAAGAGCTAGCTGATCAACAGATCGCAGAAGAACAAACAAAAAATACCACACTCACACGCGAACTAGAGGCGGTTAAAGCAACAGCTGAAAACCTAAAAAAAAAGTTCGTAAATTGGACCAACAAGTTCAAGAAAAAGAACTAGAAGTCCGAGCCAAAACTTCGGCATTAACACAAACAGAATTAGATCTAGCCAATGCTGTAGTATTGATCCAAGAAAAAGAAGCCAAAGTTGTTGAACTTGAGTCAGAACGTGATCAAGCCATAGAAGTAGTCGCAGAATTAATCAATGAAACTCCCCCAGTACCACAATCTATAATCCCAAATTTAGCCCTAACTGAACTTGATGCTGATAATATCCCAACATCCACTGCATCATCGCAGGCAGGATTTGGCACCCGTTTCCCAATTAATCCTAAGAAAGGCGACTTATTCTTGCGTGTGGATATATTGCCCAATAAGTTATATAAATGGAACGGTCAAAAATGGATAGAAGTAGCTAAATCCACAACTGACAGGTATGCCTACGAAGAAGAATATATAAAGTATATAACCAACAAAATCATCACAGGTGAATACGATATAGATGATCTTAGCAAACCAGAACAAGAAGAAGTGTTAAAACGATTAACACACACTCAAAAGGCACAATTATGAACGACAGTAGATTTATAACATATCCAAGCACAGTAGAAACTAACTCAAACCATCGAGTAGTATTGATTGATGCCACAGAACAACAGCTAACCCAAGTAGAAAGATTCCTCCAAACCAGCGAAGAAAACTTTGATGTCTACATATATCCAAGTGACAGCTATGATTTAGAATGGTTGAATTATGCCAGCTCTGACGCTGAATTAATTTTAATCAACGATGCAAGCCAAGTTCGAGTAACCCCGCATGGTATCAGATATCAGGGCAATTTACTAGAATATTTTGAACGTATTGAACTTGACCTCCATGCTTAAAACATGTTATAATAGTCACAATGGTAAATAATATACTACTATAAAGGACTATATGGGATTTGAAAATTCATTGAAAGGCAATACTGTTTACGTTAAGAACGACAACGTTGAACAGGCTATGCGTAAGTTTAAGAAAAAGATACAGGACAGCGGACTATTATTAGATATGCGTGCTCGTGAGCACTATGAAAAACCCACATGGGAACGTAAACGTAAAGCGGCCGCAGCCAAAAACCGTTGGAAAAAGAAACTACAGAGCCAACAGTTGCCCAAGAAGTTATATTAGTATATAATAAACTGTAATAGAAATAAATAATTGTATAGAGTGCCTTAGGGGCTCTATAAATTAATTCTTGCTTAATTAAAAGGAGAAACTCAAAATGAGCAAAAACACCATTATCGGCATAGATTTGGGAACCACAAATAGCTGTGTCGCAATCCTAGAAAATAACAAACCCCGTGTAATTGAAAACAACGAAGGTGCTCGTACTACACCTAGCGTCGTTGCCTATGGCGACGAGATCCTAGTTGGTGCACCAGCTAAACGTCAAGCAGTAACCAATCCAAAGAAAACTATCTATGCGAGTAAACGCTTGATTGGTCGTAAGTTTGACGAAAAAGAAGTACAAAAAGATTTAGATTTGATGCCCTATGAAATTGTTAAAAACTCTAACGGTGATGCATGGGTCAAGATCAATGATCGAGAACTAGCACCTCCACAGATTTCAGCAGAAGTCTTGATCAAAATGAAAAAGACAGCTGAAGATTATCTTGGCTACGAAGTAACACAGGCAGTTATCACTGTTCCAGCTTACTTCAATGATGCACAACGTCAAGCAACCAAAGACGCAGGTAAGATCGCTGGCCTAGAAGTCCTACGCATCATCAATGAGCCAACAGCGGCTGCACTAGCATTTGGTATGGACAAGCAAGAAAAGGGTGATCGTAAGATCGCTGTATATGACCTAGGCGGTGGCACATTTGATATCAGTATCATTGAGATCAGCAACGTCGATGGTGAACACCAATTTGAAGTGCTGTCTACAAACGGAGATACATTCCTTGGGGGTGAAGATTTTGATCAACGCTTGATGGACTATATCATTGATGAGTTCATGAAAGAGTCTGGTGTAGATCTAAGCAAAGATCAACTTGCTCTACAACGATTAAAAGATGCGGCTGAGAAAGCTAAAATTGAACTATCAAGTGGACAACAAACAGCGGTTAACTTACCTTACATCACAGCCGATGCAAGTGGTCCAAAACATTTAAACGTAAACATCACACGCAGTAAGTTTGAAAGCCTAGTAGAAGAACTAATCAATCGTAGTATTGAACCGTGTAAAGTTGCTATTAAAGATGCCGGTGTTGACGTCAGTGAAATCAGTGATGTCATCCTAGTTGGTGGACAGACACGTATGCCAATGGTACAAGCCGCAGTTGAGAAACTGTTTGGCAAGGCTCCACGTAAAGATGTTAATCCAGACGAAGCAGTAGCAGTTGGTGCGGCTATCCAAGGTGCGGTACTAGCAGGTGATAAGACCGACGTTCTATTGCTAGACGTTACTCCGCTATCATTAGGTATCGAAACACTCGGTGGTGTTATGACCAAGTTGATTAAAAAGAATACTACTATTCCTACCAAGGCTAGCCAAACATTCTCAACAGCAGATGACAATCAACCAGCTGTGACAGTGATCATCGCCCAAGGTGAGCGTGAGTTTGTGCGTGATAATAAAACTCTTGGACAGTTTAATCTAGAAGGTATCGCTCCGGCACGTCGTGGTCAACCACAGATTGAAATCACTCTTGACATTGATGCCAATGGTATCTTAAAAGTAAGTGCTAAAGACAAAACCACTGGCAAAGAAAATAAGATCACTATCAAAGCCAACTCAGGGTTAACAGATGAAGAGATCGAAAAGATGGTACAGGATGCAGAAGCCAATGCAGAAGTAGATAAGAAAGCACGTGAAGTTGTAGAAGCTAAGAATGTTGCTGATGCACAACTACACGATGTACGTAAAGATCTTAAAGAATATGGTGATAAGATCACTGAAGAACAAAAGTCTAATATCGAACAAGCCGTCACCGCAGTTGAAGATGCGATTAAAACTGAAGATGCTGAAAAAATCAAAGACTCTGTAACCAAGTTGTTTGACCCATTATCAGCTTTATTACAGGCTAAACAAGCGGCAGAAACTCCACCAACAGTGGAACCTGGTGCTGAAACGAATTCAGAAAAACCCAGCGATGTAGTAGATGCTGAGTTTACTGAAGTTAAGAAGGATGCCGAATAAGGGTCCTTTATTTAATCTTGCTTAACTATAAGGAGAATAAGCTATGAAACAAGTATATATTAACACCCTGGATATTCCAAGTATCCAAAGATTTGCAGTTGGATTTGACCGCATGTTTGATGAGCTCAGCCGAACAGCTGGCACATTGAATGCCAGTAACTATCCACCTTACAATATCATCAAAGAAAGCGAAACTATCTGGAAGATTGAAGTAGCAGTAGCAGGCTTTGATGAAAGTGAGTTAGATGTTGAGATCGTCAACAACGAACTAGTTGTTACCGGTGCTGTCAACAAAGAAAACAAAGTAGAAGCGCAGTATCTACATCAAGGTATCGCTGGGCGTGACTTTGAACGCACATTTGCTCTTGCAGAAAACGTTGAAGTCAAAGGTGCTCAAGTTAAGAATGGTATCTTAACTGTAACTTTAGAACATTTCGTTCCAGAGTCAGCCAAGCCAAAAAAGATTGCAATTACCTTTCAGAAGTAGTATAATATAATAGTCAGGGGTAAGGAGACTTACCCCGCTATTAGAAAGAATCTAATCATGTCAAAAACATTTGAAAAGGAATTTATGGGTACCAAGGCAGTTACAAAAACAAAACCACAGCCTAACTTTGATCTTAAAGAGCCAATGCATTATAAGGTTATCTATATCAATGACAGTGTAACTACCATGGAATTCGTTGTTGAAAGTTTAGTTACTGTATTCAATCACAGTCCAGAAGATGCTCAAGCAATCACATTAAGGATCCACGAAGATGGAAGTGGTATTGCAGCTATATTACCATATGAAATGGCAGAACAAAAAGGTGTAGAAGTTACACAGTTAGCCCGGGCCAATGGATTTCCCCTACAAATTAAATTAGAACCTATTGAATGATATTCAACAAAGTACAGGAACTAAAAGCACAAGGTCTGCGTATTGGATTTACCGCTAGTCAATTTGATATGTTACACGCAGGACACGTTGCCATGCTAAGTGAAGCTCGTAATCACTGTGATTATCTTATTGCTGGATTACAGAACAATGCCAGCTGGGATCGTCCAGAGAAGAACGCACCAATACAATCGATAGTAGAAAGACAAATCCAACTAGCGGCAACACGTTATGTAGATGAGATCGTAGTTTATAATACAGAAAGTGATTTAGAAGACATACTACTTACCTTACCAATTGATGTACGTATCTTAGGTATAGAATATCGCGATCGAGAATTTACAGGTAAAGATATTTGTACCACACGTGGTATTGAATTGATCTATAACAAGCGTGATCATAGTTTTAGTTCTAGTAGTTTACGTAAACGTGTAGTTGAAGCAGAAAGTAAAAAATAATGGATATAATGTTAGATTGCGAATATGAAGATTATTGTAATTTATTAAATCGATATTTTGCTATATGCAAAAATAAAAATATTTTAGAAATTGCCCCAGGTGGCGGGTGGCATAGCAAATTAATTTTAGCACAGTGTCCAACAGAGTTAACTGTTGTTGAACCAAATAAAAATGCAAATAGTCAACTTACTAAACTCAATATTGACAATATCGTCAATGACGATATATTTCATTATTTACAGACAAAACAGTCATTTGATGTAGTTGTATGTAATGGGCTACTATATCATTTACATAGCCCTATATATCTATTAGAACTTATTACTAATATGGTTAGCCCGGAATATTTAATATTAGAATCTACACATCAAGAAAACTTTCACATAACCAATGAAATTGATAATATTCCAGGCTATCGATATGTTGACATCAATTGGCAAAGTTGCAAAATTAATTTATTAATACCTAATAATTATTATATGATCATGATGACTAATTTAGGATATGAACTAATTCAAACCGATTCTATAAAATATCCAACTATATTAGGTGGTAGTAAATGTAATAATTGGATTGGTCTTTGGAAAAAGGTAAAATAAATGGATATAATGTTAGACTTAGAAACACTAAGCACACGTCCAGATGCTACTATCTTGACCTTTGGTGCTTGCAAGTTTAGTCCTTATAATCAAGAACCCATAGACAAAGGTATTTACTTCCGTGTCAGTGTAGATGAACAGATCGCACTTGCACGCCACGTAGATGATAATACTGTTGAATGGTGGGGTCGTCAAGCAGATGATGTACGTGAAGAAGCACTTGGTGAAAGTGACCGTATCACATTGTCTGAATTTACAGCACAATTAAATAAGTTTTTAGTAGGATGTGATAACATCTGGGCACAAGGTCCTGTGTTTGACATTGTTATCTTAGAAAATCTTTATCGCCAATTGGGTTTACCTTGTCCTTGGCAGTTCTGGCAGATCCGTGATAGTCGTACCTTATTAAGCACACATGGTGACCCCAGAGATAAAAACAAAGCGGGCTTACATAACGCATTAGAAGATGCAGTGAGTCAAGCACAGGCAGTGCAGACCGTATTTAAACAATGCGGTATTACGGAGAAACGATAATGCAGTTAATATTTGGTCGTGAAAACGCAGAACAATTAAAAGAACGTTACACAGTATTAGAACTAGAAACTGTAGAAAAAGATGGCACTAGTTTAGAAGTATTTTGCTTGATTCCGGGTGAAAAAATAGGTATTCCCGATTTACCGCAGTTAGAGCAATGGACTAAATTACACAATGATTTCCTGCATGGATATCATACACAGCAATATGACTACTGCCGCCAATGTATCGAGCATTTAATGGGCAAATTTGGTGGTGAAGTAGACACATTCTACGAAGAAATCCTCAAGCGTATCAACAGCGCAGACCCACAATAACAGACTAATCTAGTCAACAATACACATAGTTAATTAATCGCGGTTCCGAGTAAATAGTAATAAGGAGCCGAGAAAATGAAACTATGTATTTCATTCCTATTTCTATCTATATCAGGTCTGGCTGTAGCACAACCTCTTCCTGACTATTCATTCAAGAGTCCTAGCTTTAATGGTAATGGATACTCATCTCACGTCTTAACTCTTGAAAACCAAGAGCACACACGTAAAGAACAAATCAAGAAAGACCTACAAGCGGCCTTGGATAAGGAAGCAAATGATAAGAAAAACACCAATTTAGCCAAGTTTTTGAACAATTTAGAGTCAAGAATCTACGCTCAGATAAGCCAAAACGTAGCAACTGCTATGTTTGCCACAGGTGGTAGTGATCACGGTAATATTAATTTTGAAGGCAGTGTTATCAGCTGGCAAAAGAACGGTACTGATAGTATAACCTTAACAGTGGTAGATCCAACAGGATCAACTACGACGATTGAAGTACCATTGGGACAATTTGTATTCCAATAAGAAGGCTATGAAAAAGTTATTAACATTATTTTTACTGTTATGCTTAACAGGCTGTGCTACCACAAGTTTGGTCACGGGGCCTGAAAAGCCTACAAAAGTTAAAAACTTGATGCAAAAAGAGTTTGATGTTATACCGCCACCATTGGCTGGTCGTCCTGTGGTAGTGGCAGTGTATAGCTTTTTAGATAAAACAGGGCAACGACGCCCTAGTAGTAGCATCGCTAACTTGAGCACAGCGGTAACACAGGGTGCAGAAGCATTCTTGATCAAAGCACTTAGTGATGTGGGTAAAGGATCTTGGTTTGTAGTAGTTGAACGTGTAGGCATTGACAGCTTGACTAAAGAACGTCAGCTAATACGTCAGATGCGTGAAGCCTATGATGGTGCCAACGCTAAACCACTAAGCCCGATGATGTTTGCTGGAGTGATCGTAGAGGGTGGTATCACAGGCTATGACTCAAGTACCAAGAGCGGTGGCTTTGCCGCACGTATATTAGGTATTGGACCACAGACACAATACAGTGAAGATATAGTAACGGTAAGTTTAAGATTAATTAGTGTTAATACAGGTAAAGTATTAGCCAGTGTAAACGTGCAGAAAACAATTTACAGCACCAGCGATAGCTTGGCCATGCTGAAATTTATTAAAGATGGTACGCAGGCGTTTGAACTAGAAGCAGGACTCACTATAAATGAGCCCGGAACGCAAGCGGTCAAGGCAGCAGTTGAAGCGGCTGTCGTTGAACTGATCAAAGAAGGTCAGGTCAAAGGTGTATGGGACTTCAAGACTGATGACATTGTTGGTGCTGGACCTAGGATAGACACTCCCTCGGCTCCTACCCAAGTAGAGATCAAAACTACTCCAGCACAGCAACCTGTCAGCGGTGATACCCCAACCGTAGTTGAAACTTCCAAGGTGCCAACTACAAAAGCAGTAAAGAAGAAAGAGAAGGTCTCTAATATAGAGCAACCTTCAGTTAAAGGCCCTCGGGCCAAGGAGCAAGTAAATGTACAATTACATTAAACTATGGGCAGTAGTGCTAGCTTTGTTTGCGACAACAGCGTTTGCAGCAGACAACAGCATCTACATCGATCAAAGTGGTGATAATAGTACGATTGATGTCACGCAAACAGGTGCAGGTAACGTGGTGCGTGGTATACAAGGTGTTGGGTCAAGTAATACAACCCCAGCTAAGATCTACGGTGATAATAATGCCGTTGATATTAGACAAATAGGTTCAACGAATACATTGAGCTTAGGTGTAACAGCTACGACAGCGGTAGGTCGTGCTTATGGTATTGACTTAACCTACTATGTAACTGGTAACAGTGGTACGGCTGTGATTAACAGCAATAACGCTGCAACAGGAACTAGTGGTAGTAATTTCATTGACGTTAGACAAACTGGTAACAGTGCTGGTCTTAACTTGAACATGTTAGGTAGTAAAAATGACTTTACAGCAGTGACTAGCGGTGGTAGCAATAATAGTATCACAGCTACAATCAATGCTGACAGTACAGTCAATAACATTTCAATGACTGGTGGCGGTAGCAATAGTTTAACACAGACCATTACAAGTAATAAAGCAACAAACAATATTACTACAGTGGGTGCTAGCAATGGAATAGTCCTAACACAAAGTGGTACAGCAGGAACTAATGGTCATGCGTTCACGCTAGACTTAACTGGTTCAAGCAGCACATTCAATGTCACCCAAGGTGGAACAATCGATACTACTGTTAACTTAAAGAGTGTTGGTAGCGGTAACACTTGGAACATTACTACTGGTAACTAAGGACCTACTGTGAGAAAATTAATCTCAGCAGTAGTCCTTATGTTGCTGTATAGTGTTGGCTATGCAGCCATAGGTACGATCACCGAACAGGTAAACGCACCTCCAAGTATCGTGCGAAAGTCAGCGACGCTGGCTGCCGGTAAAGGCAGCGGCGTTGAGGCTGATGATAACGTTCGCACAACAGCAGGTAAAGTTGGTATAACTTTTACAGATAACACAAAAGTCCAGATCAACGAAAATTCAAAACTCGTCATTGACAGCTTTGTCTTTGACCCCAATAACAAGAAGGGTGGCAAACTAGCGATGAATGTTGCCATGGGCACCGTTCGCTACGCATCAGGTAAGGTAGCACACAACAATCCAGACAGTGTAAAGCTCACTACCCCAACGGCAACTATAGCTGTTCGCGGCACTGATTTTACCATGACCGTAGATGAACTAGGTCGTAGCACTATCATCCTGCTACCAAGTTGCCCTAAAGGGTGGCAAGACCTAGAACGAGATTGTGTTACAGGTAAGATTGAAGTTATAACAGATGAAGGTCGTGTTATCATGGATAAAGCATTCCAAGCGACTAAAACTGAAAGCCGAGAAAGTAAACCGTTTAAACCTACTATATTAAATCTTAGTGAGGATATGATCAATAACCTATTGATATTAAGCCCTCCTAAAGAACTACGTGAAAGTGAAGAAGACAAGCAGAAACGTAGATTAGAAATGAAAGGCGCATTGGACGTAGACTTCTTAAAAGAAGCAGGATTGACTAATGCCTTTGACAAAGAAGAAAAAGAAATGTATCAAGATAAACTATCACGTAACTTCCTTGATCAAGATCTGCTAGCTAATATTTTAGACATCATCAATGCGCAACTTGCGGCACAGTTAGACCTATTAGGTAAAACAAAAACAGGCCTATTACCAGACTATGTGGCTACCAGTGGAGTCACTGTTGAATTAGATGAGCCGTTAGTTACCTTGTGCCGTGATGGTAATGGTGACACACAGTGTATTACTACCCCAAC
>Ga0209500_10001852_pt1 | contig 15515 bp, 25 predicted proteins | sample S_140212_EF_Meta_FD_187323 | JGI IMG/M metagenome (GOLD analysis project Ga0209500, IMG submission 187323) | Freshwater microbial communities from Lake Simoncouche, Canada to study carbon cycling - S_140212_EF_MetaG (SPAdes) (version 2) | ecosystem: Environmental > Aquatic > Freshwater > Lake ... | reverse complement strand
TTCAACGCTTGTTTAGCAGTTGATATTTTTTTGTTGTCAAATTCAGTTAGTTTCATAGTTATATTCCAAGACTAATATAAAGTATTTATCTTTTTTGTTTTATTGTTAGGGTTTTGTGTTAAATCTTTTGGTTTGCCAGCGTTTGGAATCATTAATATACATGTATAATTCATCCGTAATCTGTCTTTTTTTCAATTTATCTTCACTTAATTTGGATAAACCTATTAACCGATCCTCAGTATTTTTAGCGTTTTTAAACATTTTTGTATGTAAAGATATATCTACTTCTAATCCGGCTAGCAAATTGTCTAATTTAAGTATCCTACTTGATTGATACAACATATTTCGTTTATCAAATGTACACCAAGCTACGGCATGTTTAAGAGTATTAAAATTATGACTAGTGAACGTTGTATGCATTGTTACTATATATTCATTATTATCGTTTTTATTAATATGGTATGTGTTGAATAATTCATAGCTATTGTCAGGGTTTTGAAAAATGATAACATCTTCCAACTGTCCTACAAACTCAGTTTTCATTAGTTTTTCTAACTGCTTTTCTGGATTATTACGCTTGACCATATTGTACTACCTTAAAATATATATTACGTAACTCTGAACTAGTATCTAAAAATGATGGTAACTTGTCCCAAACTGTGTCAGTTTTAATCATAGGAACATTATCACAATCACCATACAATGCTCCTAATTCATTAACACCGTCATTAAACACACTAGCATGTTGTATCTCAAAATCAAATGACCAACAATTGTATAATTCATCTTCTTGTTGTTCAAATAGAAAACCAAAATTAGTAAATTCATCAAAACGTATTTGTGTTTTTTCAGCCATTCTAGTTAGTTCAGGTTGACTACGTAATGATATAGCCTGTAATACAGTATCAAAATTACATTGTGTGTTTCTTTTATGTAGCCAAGATGCTATTTCCTCATCCTCTACTGGACGATGCCTATTGACAACACCGGTTGGTGTAATATCAAATAGCGTGTAGCAAGTAATAGTGTAACTCATACTACTATTTAACAGCCGTAAAAAAGCCCAAGAAATTCTTGGGCCTTTATTTCAAAAACTAATTGATTAGTTTGTGAATGTAGCTGTAGCCGCTGTAGTAACAGCATAGTTTAGACCTGTAGCCGCTGTCAAAGCAACATCAAGATCGCCACCGTTCGTGAAGTCCCAGGCTGCAACTGGATAGATAGCAACTGCTAGCGTGTCAGAACCAGAACCAACTTCAGTGAATTCGTACATCATAATTGTAGCTTTTTGCTCAATGATTTGGAAAGTCTTTTGTAAGTCATCTCCGCTTGGTGTAGCTGCGCCAGTGAATGTGATTGTACCAAAAGCTAGTTTAGGACCAGCTGGTTGTACTGTAGCTGCCGAAGTGATAGCGTTAACACCGCTGTTTGTGTATGAGAATGAATCATAGTTAATTAACGGTAAGAAGTCGCCATTTGTGCGTGTAAATTGTGCCATTTTAAAATTCCTTTAAGTTTATGAGCATATAGCTCTACTATTATTTATGCCTGGCAACAAAAAATGTCGGTTTTGGGCTTATCTTCCGGCTAGATTTTGACGACTAAAGCCCATTCTATCTACAAATTTTAAGCCATTTGATACAAAACCTTCATGTGTTTCGGTTCCATCTTGTAAATATCCTTTAACAGGGCTAACTTCTGCGGCTTTATTCAATTGATTAACTACTGACATTTTTAGTTTGTACATCTCAATCCATATAGTAAAAGCACCAACTAATCCAGCCTCATTAGCTTGTAAATGCTCAACTATCTTTGCTTTCATTTTGTCAGTCATTGGTCTATTCTGTACAAAGTCCATAAATCCTGCAAGTAAATTATTCAAATCACCTGCAACAATCTTCTTATTAATATATACCGTAAACAATTGATTAAACGTGTTACGTGCTTGGGGGGCAGTATTCATCAATTGGTCTACAGCAGGACCATATTTCTTAATTGCATTCTGTGCATTCTTTACTAGTGTGGTATCTATCTTAAGCTTAGGCGCTGTTGGCATAGCACTAGGAACAATTGCAACATTACTATTATTTTTTAATTGACCTATATTGCCATTCAATGTAACTGCTTCATCCGTAGTCATTGCATTAGGATCGATGTACTGATGAACTGCAATGCCGGCACGTTTTCCACTCATTAATTGTCCAACTGAACTATTAGCTTCTACTTTATAAGTAATACCGTTAGGATTAGCTTTAAAAACATAGCTACCGTTTTGGTCTTTTAATGGTTGATGAAATAACAAATCACCCCAATAATATCCTTTAGCACCTTTGCTAGCTTTTTCTAATCCAGGCCATATCTCAGCAATAATAGGCCATAAACTATCACGCTCTACCCCACGTGCTTGGTCATATTGAACAAATTGTTCTGAGCTGAATACTTGTCTACCGGTACCGTCTTTCTTATTGAACATATGTTTGTCCATAATACTAAACTTACCTGAACTATTACGTCCAAATATCAATGCAGGATATCCATCCCATTTGATTGTAACTGTAGCCGGATTCTTAACTGTAGCAATGGTAGCTTGTATCGCACGATTAGCACCCTCACTTCCACCTAAAAAGATTAAATCTTCTGGATGGTCTAAATGACCTTTATCTTCATTTATAGATAGTTTGTCAATTTTAGATTTAAGTAATGCTAACGCTTCCGATAAATTCATAACTGCTCTTTGTCGCTGTTCTTCTTTATTGATTTAGAAAACTTGCCTTGGTCACGGGATTTAATCGCACCAAGCAACTTTCTCTCTAATATCTCTGCCTGCTCTTTAGGATAATTCCTATTAATCATCTCTAATAGATTAATTGCACTGGTAATGATATTGTGGGCTCTACTTTCAATAACATGACTTGTATCACGGTTATTTCCGATTGCTTCCAATTCCTGCAGAAGGCTGCGAGTTTGTTTTTGCATAATAGTTTCCTAATAGTATTTATCTATTTTACGGTTTTATTTCTTTAAGCTATTCAGCAAATTCTTCAATTTTGACCCCTGTACATCTACTACTACCTTCTTGTTTTCTGGCTCTAATATTTCACCTGTAGCTTGGTCTATGATAGGTTCTGTTGATGCTAATGTACTTTGGGGCTTTAGTTTACTCATAATATCAGTAGCACTAGGTTGTGGCCTATAACTATCTTCCCCATCACCACCGTTATCGCTAATACGCATAGTTTCAATATTGTATTCTAGGTCAATTTTCATACCTACACCAGTTGAACTACGTGACTTCATACATTGAATCTGATACTTACCGCGTTCACGCATACTACGACTTGTAAAGATACCAAATACATTATCTGCTGTATTAATCTTACTAATACCACCTGCAATGTGACTGTGGTCAAACTCAATCTCATCCACAGCACTACGATTCAATTGTGATGCAGTTACCATCAGTATCCCCATCTCTTTTGCTAGATTACGCAATTCTTCAGCAACATACTTGTCTTTAATAAACTGGTCGTTAGGATTAACTTTAACAGAGACCGGCATAACTAAGTCTAAGTAATCAATCATTACAAAGTCAATATTAATACCTGTTTGAATCTGCACTTCTTTCAAATAAGCACGAATGTCATTTACATTACTTTGTGCAGGTAATGCTTTAACACGATATTGTCCTGCTTTTTTACCAACCATCTTAACTTTAAGTTCAGTTGATCCAATATCTTTACGAATATCTCTTGTACCCATATTAGTTAACATCGCATCAGTACGCAATGATGTTAGTTCTTCACTCAATTCTAATGTTACATATACTCCGCTCATTCCTGATTGCAACCAATTCAATGCTATGTTCATCATAACAAGACTTTTACCAGATCCTGAACCACCTGCAAAGATATTCAATTCACCACGACTCATACCACCATACAATATCTTATCCATCTGTGGCCAGCCTGTACTAACTTGTCCACCACTGTTAAAGTATTTGTTAATGCGTCCTGCAGGATCAGCAAAGTAATCTGTACCCATATCTTTTTGTAAACTGATTTGTACTGCATCTTTAATTAGTTTTTCAACAGGACCAAAATCACCTTTCTCAAGTAAGTCTGCACTCTTTAGTATTGCTCTTTCTAATTCTTGTCGTTTAGTAAATGATTCAAATTCTTCAAAGAACCAATCATAATGCCCTTGACTCAATTCAGGTATAACTTCAAGATCCATACCAGTTAATGCTTTAATTTGGGTGCTATCAGGTAATACCCCGTATTTTGTTGTATGTTCTTTAAACAATTCTGCTACCGAGCGTAATGATTTATCAAAGTTCTCCGAGTTCATAATGTTCATAACTCTGGTGTATAACTCGGCATTTGTAATCATCATTTGCAGAAACAACTTCTGCAATTCTACACTATATTCTTTATTATCCGATTGTTTTCTCAATTTTCTTCCTCTGTATTTCTATTTTTATTTTACTCATTGTAGCACTTTGCAAGATGCTTAATAGAGTTGGCAACTTGCCATATCTTACAACAGCATCGTTGACGTCCTTAATATCCGATTCCCAATTAGGTAAACTGACGCTATAGCCTAATTCTAATGCTCTATCACATATCTTTAAACCTGTCTTATCTCTATCAGGTACTACAATAATTTGTTTATTTAATGACGCAATTAATTGTGCTTGTTCATTGCTAATATCATCATGCATGATTGCGATACCATCAATACTTAGTGCATCAAATATGCCTTCAGTCAATATACATACCTGCCATTCAGGCTTTTGTATATCAATGTTGAACACATACCCAGGCTGTTGTTCGTTAATGTATTTTGGTATTTTATTGTCTAAGAATCTGCTAGTGTGACCAACAATTTTATTCTTATAAGTGTAGGGAATGATTATTCTATTTACGTAACGACCTTTTGCAGTAGGTGTTATTAAGAATGGATACTCATTATAATTTATCCCCCTTGATTGTACATAATCAATGTACACTTTGTGTAATGGGTTATTTATATCTAACAATTCACCTTCAGGTAATTCGTGATCCTTGAATTTGATTTTTATTTTAGTTTTCTTTTGTATGACAATATCAAGTAAATCTTTTTGTTGTAAACTTTCTAAACTCCACTTACCTACTTGTGTGTCATCAATGCCGCACCATAATAATAGTTGTTTTGTTTTGTAACTTATGCTACGACCTAATACAAAGTTACATTTGTATCCACAGTTAAAGCAATGCATTGACCAGTTAGTTTGTCCGTCAAACTTAATACCACCACGCATTCTGCGATCAGGTTTATGACCAAGATGGCTACAGCAGATAGCATTAAAGCTATGCCATCCGCTACTTGTAGTCTTTTTCTTGCCGGGAATTATAGATAAAATATCAAACATTAGTAGTAGTATAACATACTCTAACAGAGATATCAACAACTATGGTTGTTTATCTTGCCAATATGTTAGTTACCATACCAGCATTGCTTTCAAATTGCATTCTGATAAATGGGTGAAAGCCTTCTACAACATAACCTTTTGTATCGGTTACTACTTCATATGTATCAGCAAAGATTGGATACCAATCTCCGTCAACAATAGTAGAACCTTCAATCGCTATGTTGCCATAATAATCGCTATACTCAGCTTGTATGGTTAGTATGCTAGTATCATTTGTACTGATAACGCTAGTATAATATATTAGATTACTATCGCTATTGCCATTTGCGTTATTGTTAGGAAATGCCTGTCCTGTAGGAATAGTAACTGGCATTGAAGGAATAAAGCTAGGAAGGATGCTATTAACGATATTCAAATCACCACGTGCACCTGCATTTTGGTCTACAAATACAGGGAAATCAAATTCACCAACTGGGATTTCCAATGAATAGTAACATTTCTGTGCGTCAAATCCGTCTATATCAGCAGGACTTAATTCCAATGCTGCAATACCCGTTGCTGGTAATTGTAGTGTTAATGCTTTTTGTAATAACACTGCACCACCGGTATTGTTAATAATTCTACATACAATAGATTTACCTGTAATGTCTACTGGTTTTTGTTGTTGATTAAGGAACTGAAACTGTATTTGATTGTCTACACCTTTGTGTAGGGTCAGTGGTTTGGCATACTGAGGCATATAACTCCTTGGCGAATATCCTGATAATAATACAACGATTTGGCGTTGTGTATAAATGAAAACTTGGGTTGAGTACACAAATGTAATCTCCTATTGTGTATTTAGTCATCCATATATATTATTTTATTATTGGTTTGGGAAGGGTGATAAATATATCCGAGACTATAATTTTAATGATACATAACGAGTTTTTTAAACGCTTAGGCGAAAATCATCCCTTCATAACTATTTGTTCCTACGCAAACCAAGATTATGTAGGAATTGTCCAGAACCGAGACGATATAGTCACCACTATATATGATTACGGTGCTATAATAGATAATGAAGTCAAAGAGAAATTCCTAGAATTAGGAGATGTTTGGTGGTGGGAAAGTAATAGACTAATCCCCATAAATCTATTTCTCAAAGACGAATGGAGTATCTTTAAACCCTATATCAGGACATTTAATAACAAAAGTCTTACAATACTACATGGTCCTGTATGTAGTATAATTGAATTAAACAAACGTAGAAGCAAACGCCGTAGTATTACACTAGTTAAACGCTTACCCTAATAGATTCATATGAACTGCTACCAGCCATGAATAACTAATGGCATGACTTTTTTTGAACGTATACCCGTCAGTTCCCTTATCCCATACAGTTTTAGCAACATCACTCCATCGTTCACCAATAAGATGTTTTTTACCGGGACGAATCACAGCTAAAAACATAGCTAGCCTGGGGATACTATCTACTGGTTCTGGCATCTTTTGTAGATTGTAGTATTGATTGTTTAAGTGAATCAATTTTTCTACAAATACAGGATCTTTAAGTTTATCCCAATTAGGTTCATGCATCAACTTTAATAGATGTTGTTCATCACGAACCTGACTATACACATGTACATTCAACAAATCTAATTTGAAGTACCCGCGTTTGTCTGCTACGGTATAATCAATACTTGCTATATTGTTTACTGGATCATATGGTATATCAGTAATATATACACCTGTAGCATGATTACGTATAGGTTTAACATTACGCATTGCCGCCCTAGTATGAGATATTAACTTTAATAGAGTATCTCTATCACCAAAGTCAATATCAATGTCTGAATCAATTCTCATTACTTTGCCATGTATCACCGTGATAACCAATTTCTATAGAACCGTCATCTTCAACTGTAACTTCAGCTACATCATCTTGATTAAGTGCTATAACTATAATAGGTATATCATTGTCATCTATTATAACTTTTTTATCCACTTTATGGTATTTCATCAATATATCTAGTTTTTCTTGATATGATATATTGTCACTAAAATTTATTAACATGTTAACTCCAATTTCTTATATGCTTTTTGTACTACGATAGCCTGTCGTTCAGCATCTTCTACTGCTTTGTGACTAGTTGAATGTCCACCGTCACTTAATTTAACGCCCGCTATTTCGTATAGTGTTCTAGTGTCTCTGATTGTATAGAAAGGCCATGGGATAGGATTAGGTTTATCACTAACTTGTCTCCATGCATTTTCCATGACCACACAATCAAATGTTGCTCCATTACTCCAAACAGCACGACGGTTCCAACAAAACTTGTACAGAATCTCCATACATTCTTTAAACGAAATTCTTCCATTGTCTCCCATAGCTTCTTCAAGTGCTTCTGGACTTTGCTCACTCCACCATCGTAATGTATCTTCATTAATACTCCTGTTATATATTTCTGTTTGATCCTCAATGGTAGGTCTTAGTTCTAATCGTTCAACTACACCTGAACCTTTAGGATCAAATCTTACTGCACCAATGGTTAGTATAACACAATCAGGTGTTGTATCTAAACTCTCAATGTCAATCATTATATCATTTGCCATATTACGCCTGTAATGTTTTCCAAATATATTTTTTCTCTAAGTAATCCTGAAACTTTATTGCTTCATCTTCATTATTAAATGCCACACCTTTAATATCATACATATCTTCTAGGTATCTAGCATATTCACCATTAACATCTTGTGCCCAAGTGTAACATGTAATCCACATGATATCTACTTCCCCACCACTTAATACTCCGGCCATTATTGCGATACCAACTTCATCACTACCTATATCAGCAAACAACACGGCTAATAGTCTTTTCTTTGTATCAAACTGCCGGATGTTCTCCCATTTAGGCCATGATACTAGAAATTTATTGTTTTGTACAGATGTTATGGGAAATAATTTGTTCATTGAAATTTTAATAAAAATAGTAGGTACTTTTTTTCGTCAACAATCTCATAACCATCAGTTATGTTACCATTAACAATGTTCATTCTTATACCATATTGTCCTATAAGGTAGTCTTCAAAATCATATGCGTCAAATTCTTTGTTCTGTGCCATATATTCTTTACGAACTTTTTTTAATGCTTCCCAATAATTCCACCGATTTTTACGTTGTTCTATATTTGGGTCATCATCGTCATAGTCTTGTATTTGAGGTATTGTTGTCATTAACTCCACCTCAACGTAAACAAAATGTAGTCTTTTTCATATCTAAACTTAAAGCTGATTAGGTCATCATCAGTTATGCCCCATCTGCAATGTCTTTCATGTTTACCTATATTAGTTTCTAACCATTTAACTATTTCGTTATATTTGTCAAGATGTTTAACATGTACTGTACATTCATGCCAACCGGGTTTAGTGTTTTTCCAACCTACAGCATAATCATAATGTTCAATTATCATTGCCATTTTAGTGCAAAGTAACTAGCATTACTATCATTGTAAAAAGTAAACCTTGCATGTCGCTTCACAACAGGTTCATGACTAAAGTTGTCATACTTCTCTTGGTAATAAGCATAATCAAAATCAACACCCTGGACATAACCCATGTTTCGTAACTCATGGCCTATTTCCATAGTTCGTTTGGCAGTAATATATAGGATAACATCAGCCACAGGTCAACTCAAATAGAATAGCATCTTTCTCATCCTTAAAGTAAAAATCCATATAATCTTCAGTAGCATGTGTTTCAAACTTATCACCGGGTAATCCAAATTGTTCTACTGCCCATGCACAAGTTTCATTCCATGTAGAATGTTTGTGATTTGTTTGCCATAATATACGAACTCTAGTACCCACCGGCATTTAATAATTCCTTAACTTGTTTAACATTCGCAGGATCACGATTAAACTTTAACGCCCATTGTTCTGGATTAATGTAATCCATAATCATCTTCTGCTGGTCATCACGTAATGTACTTAAGAATTGCACACCACTATCACTTTGATATAACATCCAGGGACTAATTCGTCCTCTAGCAATCTCATAACATATATTGTTAGGATTGCCGTAACGTAAGTAGTCTCTACTTTGAATCTTTTCAGCTTCAGCTTTTTCTATTGTGATTTCAATACTACGATGTATCGCATCTAACGGATCTTCAATACGCAAATATTCACACAAAAACTTTGTATAATTGGTATCTTGACGCCAATTGTCAATACGAATTGAATTCTTTAGTAACCAATCACTAAATCTACTAACATTGATGCATTTAATCTCTACACAATATAGACCAAACTTAACAAACGCAAGGTAATAAGGATTCTTAATGAATTCTTCATATGTACGATTCTTTGTACCTGCAGTATTCTTCTTATAAAACTGTAACCAAGCTTGGAAACCAACACGATTGCCTTGACGGTCACGCTCTAACCATCTACGTTTGGGTTCGCATATGTGTTTAAGTACAGTACTTTCACGTTGGAACGTAGCTTTACAAAACTCACATCCATATGCTGATTTAGTTTCCTCGGTCTTTTTCATATTGCGTAATATCTTCTTCAGTCACCAATTGACTGAGAACTTCTATATCAGATTGTTTTAAGTTAGGGTATGTTTCTGCCAAATAGCATTTACGTTTATGTTCTTGTACAAACGCTTTAGCAATCTCATCAATATCATCACTATCTACTTTGGGATAGATTTTAGTGTAATATTCTTTTATATCTTTTGTTTTAGCAGGCTCTTTTAATGATGTTACTTTACTACCTAAATGAGGTATCCACTGATGGAATTGTTTGCCTAATCCAGGACTACTAGCACATAACATATACCATTGTAGTTTAGGATGCTTCTGTACATATTCATTGAATAGATATTTATTAGCATGATAGTCAACACTACGCAAGTAATAGCCCTGAACATCTCCTGAACCTTTGATAGCACTCATCCAATGTGTCATCATATAGGGAACAAACTTCTTTTGTTGTTCTTCTGTTAACCTATCATAATATCCATAGTCTTTCTTGTCCATAGCGGTAAGAGCATCAAACAAGTCAAAGTCTTGTGCTACAAATTTCTCATCAATAGGAGTACTCTTTTTAGTTGCCATTAGAATGCCTGACTATAATCTACAATCTCACAGTTACGACTAATCTCTTTTACAAAATATACACATCTTGGCTTAGGACCATCATCTAATGGCACACATAAGAATTGTCCGTTCTTTAATCTAGGTGCATACCATGTTACATCGTGGTAAATGTCTACAATCTCAATAGGTACAAAACTTGGGCTAAAGCTAGTTAAAGGATTAAATTCAAATGCGTTGAAGCCTCTATCATTGATACTTGTTAGTGGCAATGTTTCTAAATCTCCGTGCTCCTGTTCACCAATTAATATTTGCCAATCAACAGGCATTTTAATAGTACTGTTTCCTATCTTTAATACAAGAGCAGGACTGTTAAATGATTCCAAAAAGATTAACGGGATGTAATGATAATCTACGTTTTGTGGATTACTGTTATCTAGTATCGCAAAGCGAAGGTCATCTATTTCCTCCGGCAATGTCTCTAAATTATAAAATTCGTTTTCAAGTGTTAATATACGCATGTTGTTATTCTATCACATTTTTATCTATAAGTCAACTTTTCTACATCAAACGGGTAGTTTGCTTCTTTGTAAAATGCCTTACGTTGGGTCAAGTGACGTTTGGCAAACTTACAACTACTTGTTATATCGTAGATTTGTACATGGTCTTTATCTTCTGCCTTACGAATTCCTCGACCGATGCTTTGGATAACACGGACGAAGGATTTTCCAGGTTCAATGAGAACCAGATTAAAAATCCTAGGTATGTTGATACCAACAGCAGCCACACCGTATGTTGCCACAATAATTTTATTACTTGAGGTTGCAACTTCATCATATTCTTCTTTCCTTTCATTCATATTAGTAGCACCGCTAACAAACACACTACCGGGTAATCTGTTAACAATCTCTTTTCCTGCATTAACTCTATCAACTAAAATCAATGTATTACCTGTAATATTAATACCACTGATTAAACTAGCTATCTTATCTAATCTTTCGCTATCTTCTAGTAAATGTTTTAATTCACTTTGATAGTTAGTAAACTCTTTACCATCTTGTAATTGCATAATATTAACATAACATCGGGCTAATACACCTTGATCCTGCAATTCACTTGCAGATAGTTTACCAATAACATTTCCCAAACTTACATAGATGCTTTGTGCTTCAAACTTTGCTTTAGGGATAGTTCCTGTTAATCCCCAACGAATGGGCACTTTAGCAAATACACCAGTAAGCAATGTTTTTAGTGCATCTGCTTTAGCCATATGCACTTCATCAACCATTACACAAACAACACCTTCAATGAAGTCTCCGATCTCTACTTCTGCTTCACCTGACTTTGTTTTCTTAAGCATATTGTTAAGACTTTGCCAAGTGCAGATTGTGTGAGTCTTACCAAACTCTTTACGATCACCAAAGTATACACCAACATCTAATCCAAGATTAATGTAATCTGCTTCTGTTTGTGTTACTAGAGACTTGTTTGGAACAATGACAATACTACGACCATACTTCTCAACACTATTAGATAGTGCCGCAGTCATTAATGTCTTACCCGCACCTGTAGCAATCTCCTGTAATGATTGTGGGTTTTCTAAAAAGTTGTTTACTAGTTCAATTTGATAATCACGTAATACTACCGGCTCGCCCTCTTTGGGATGACCTTTAGGCCAGTTCTTATCTTTGAATGTATCCTCGGACACTTTGTCGAAAGTAAAGGTTGTTGTGTAATCTCTTAAATCCTCTAGTTCAATATCATATCCTGCATTGTCTAGGTAAGGAAGTATTTCGGGTAGTAGATTGATATAAGTACTACCGGCTAAACTGAAATAGCTTACCTTACCATTCCATCTTCCTAGTCTTACTGCAGGAAGATAACGTGCTCCGGGTATTTCATACTCAAACATTTTCATCAGTGCTTTTCGCTCTGCTAGTTCAAGTCCCTCTATCTTTACATTCACTTCGTCTTTGACGATTATTTTACATTGTTTCATTCTTTTCCAAATTAACTGGTTGACTATTTACCACTGTGATTACTTTTGCTGTATTGGCATGATCCGTATCTGATATCAATTTGAATTTGATTACTACTGGAAACTTATACTTACTTGTATTATCATGTATCATCATTCTTGCAGAATCGTTATAACGTATTCCTGCAATTTCTAATGCCATTTTTAAATCATTTTTAAACTTTACGTTAGTTGATAACCCCACACCTGATACAGTAACATAATCACATTTAATGTTTTTTAACCAAGGGACAATATCACATATGTTGGTTAATTCTACTTTAGGATTATATGAACCAGCAAATCGTTCTTCATCGGTTAATAAGATACTGTTATCAATTTCAATTCCGTATCTTACTAGTTCAGCTAATGTTGTTAGTTCTGTAGTTAAAGTAATATGTTTAATAGCTTCATCTAATGCAGAGTTAGTAGATGCTATCATATAATTCCCATTAACGCAAACTAATGTAGGTGTCCAGTATTTTACATCTTTGTAATACTCTTGTTGACTTAATATTTTTTTAACATTATCGCTATATCTAATTTCATTAAAAAATGTTCCGGTCATGCGTAATGCTAGCTTTAATGAGAAGGTACTCAAATCAGCAATATAGTATTTATTTGTATTGTCCCATACAAAACTAGATTGACTAAGTGACCTAAACGCTGTAATAAATGCTTTATTATAGGGTGTTTTAAGAATTATGTTATCATCTACAATACCTATATGAGCGGATGTATATTCATCAGTAGTTTCTACTACAAGTGTTTTCCAAGGCAGGTTTGATAACTCCTTAATAAACATTTGATTTTTTACAAATTGACGTTCATATTTTTCAATAAGTTTATCCACTAGTATTGATTGATTACTAGTGATACGTTTTTTAACTAGAATAATTTTTTCAAGGTTTTGTAGGAACCTAATATCATACCTACTTAATCTTAAGTTGGTAATCATAAAATACACTAACTGTTCTTTGTTATTCAATTCAACCATTTTATAATTATACAACAAATAAAACAAAAAATCAATAAAAAAGGAGAGACCGAAGTCTCTCAAAAGTGATTAACGAAGGAACGAAAAACTCTTAACGAAACGGACTTATTGTCATTGCCGTTACGCACACTGCAGGGGTTATGCTTTCATACAAGTTGTCTTAGCAAGATTCTGCCAGTTACCGGGACTGATCTTAACTAAGTCTGCAATCTTCAAACACATACGCAAGGACACTTCACGCAATTTAGTATGATTGTCCCACATGAAGTTAATCACAGTTTGTGATTGTTCTTCATTAAAATCATAATCCTTGAACAAGCCACCATCAGCATCACGATGTACCTGCTTAATACGCAACATCTTGTCACGATCACCGTCGATTGTCAGGTCCAGAAAGTGACAACGTGATTGTAATGCTTCTAAGTGATCCTGCAATTTCTTAGATTTAAGATTGCCAAATTTCAAGTTAGTGATAAAGATAGCACTACCATTAAAGTTGAAAGTATTTGGGATACCTTCTTCACGCAACAAACGTGAATCACTATTCCAGCAAATTCTACGAGTCTTGCCTGAATCAAGTGCGGCCTTAAGAATGTTCAAACTCAAGTCATCAGTAAAAACTGAATCGCAATCATCAAAAATTAACACATTCTTTGTGTCAGAATACTTGTACAGTTGAGTATACAAGCCCAATGCTGTCATAGCACCTTTAACAATTTGAAAACGCACACGTTTGCCTGCAAGCTTGTCAAACATACTTGCTTTCTCCATTTGTGTCTCAACACCATAAGATTTGCCGACGCCGGGCGGGCCTGAAACAATCATAGCACGTATATCACCATTGATACATGCACGTGACATTTCATCAAGTACCTCAAAACGAGTAGCAATACGGTCCATTGCTTCCTGTTCTGTTTCTTTAACTGCTTCTTTCTTAAACTCTACTACAGCATTAGCCATAACTTTATCTCCATTTAAAAATTCAATATTATCAATCGCATCTACTAAGATTTTAATCTCAGCACTACGACCCGGGAACTGACCATCGTTTTTAACAGTCACATAACTACCTTTTTTACTTGTCTGAAAACCCTTGACAAGTGTAAACACTTCACCTGTAACTGCTTCATTGCGATATGAACCTGACAAAATACGAACTGTAGACATAGCTTCTCCTGTGTGTTAATCAATACAAGTATTATAGCACGAATGCCATTTATTGTCAAATTATGCTACCTTGCGAAAATACATATAGGGCAAGCCCAAAGTATAACACAAGTACTCATCGTCACCTTGAGTGTCCTCGGCTTCGTGGATCCAGCGAATTGCTGTTGCACGATCCTTAGCACCCGAAAAGATCAGGTCATCAACCCTTTTCTCAAAAGAGAACATTGCATTTTCTTGTGCCGAAACACGGATCTTTTCTTCACGGTCAATGACCTCACCCAACTCTTTAAACTCGGCCTGAAAGTCTGCTTCAGTCCAGGCAGAAGTATCAATACCTCGGGGACGAATGCCAAAAGCATCTTTATACATATCCCAGTAGATGCTGGAATACTGCTCTAAAGTTGTCAATTCTTCCCAAGATTTGAATTCTGTAGTCATTTATGAGTCCTTTTCTTTACTGTCTAAGATTCTATTATAGCGCCAAATCCATTTATTGTCAAATTTTGGCTATCAAACTAGCGTGGATTTCGTTCATTTCCGTCTGTTCCACGTAGAAATCACTCCTAGGATCGTAGTATTGTCCTTCTTTGTTGTCATAATACAACACTCTTCCGGAGAAATTAAACGGTCCTTCTAGTCCATTACGTGGACCATACTTTGTACGCATTTCGTCCATCTGATACTTGTCGGCAACAACTTTGTAACTCATAAGACCCTTTCAACTGAATAAGACTCTATTATAGACCCAAATTGATTTATTGTCAAATTTGGGTCTGTTGTTTTTATACAACTTCGTTTACAGTATAGTTATAGCGCACATAACTTACGTCACGGGAACCAC
>Ga0209500_10001851_pt1 | contig 15516 bp, 10 predicted proteins | sample S_140212_EF_Meta_FD_187323 | JGI IMG/M metagenome (GOLD analysis project Ga0209500, IMG submission 187323) | Freshwater microbial communities from Lake Simoncouche, Canada to study carbon cycling - S_140212_EF_MetaG (SPAdes) (version 2) | ecosystem: Environmental > Aquatic > Freshwater > Lake ... | reverse complement strand
TTCCACCTGCTATGGGTGTGTTAATATTACTAGTTCCATTAGCTATACTATTTGCTACATCAGCAGAGCCGGCTGCTAATTGGTCAACACCAGTTAAATAATAACCATTGCCTTTAATAAAAGTACCAGTAACATTGGCAGTTGCAGTTAGGTGTCCAGCAATATTTACGCCAGTGCTAGTAACAGTAACAACAGACGCAGTTCCTGCAACGCCAATACTAACATTACCAGAACTGGCAACACTAACATTACTAGTTCCATTTAATATTTGTGATCCGGTCGATACTGAAATAGGGGCGAACACACCATTTCCATATAGTATATTGCTTACGTTTCCGTCTTTATTAATAGTAGCAATGTTACCAATCCCTGATACATTGGCTATTGCTACTGAGTTTGCAGTTGTAGCATAAGTTGCTTGTGCTACAATACCACTAACATTAGCGCCAGCTACTGAGTTTGCAGTTGTAGCATAAGTTGCTTGTGCTACAGTACCAGTAACATTGGCACCAGATACTGCATTTGCAGTGTCAGCATATGTTGCTTGTCCTACAGTGCCTAATACGTTTGCGCCAGATACTGCATTAGCAGTTGCCGCATATGTAACTTGACCTACAACATTACTACCGGAAACACTATTAGACACAGCCGCATAACCTACTTGCCCGATTACATTACCGCCGGCTATTGAACTTAATAAACTACCATTACCTACAAAATAATTACTGGTAGTAGCATTGCCTAAGTTAGCATTACCACTAGTAATAGTATTAGTAACATCTAAACTGGTTAATATACCTATACTAGTAATATTTGGCTGTGCATTTGTATACACTGTACCTGATACTAATGCATTGGCTACTTGACCCGTGATATTACTAGCAGTTAAACTACTTAATTGGGCACCATTACTGCTAATATTTGTAACAACTAATGTATTTGTTGCTGTGTTAAAGATAAAATTAGCACTAGCGTCAAAACTCCCTATAGTATTAAATTGAACTTGTGTATTGCTTCCTCCCGGGGGAGTAGAGGATGATCCTATAGCCCAGGGATTGCCGTTAGCATATTGAAGATTGTTTGTTTTTATGTTCCCAGCTGATATATTGCTAGTAGTAGATAAACTTCCGGTTAATGTTATAGATGTGGTCGATGCTACAAGATTGGTTATACCAATAATATTACCAATATTCGCATTACCGGAAATAAGGCTTCCGGTAGTTACTACATTATTGAATGTGTAATTTCCGGTCTCATCTATTACTCTGGGTCTGATTTTTTCTAGTGCCATCTTGTATTTATCAAATTATCTACTAGGCGATTGGCCGCTAGTATGAGCCAAGACTTAACGTTAGGACAGAGACCAGATTTGTGAAACTGTTGCGGCGCCTTGTTCCTCAGTAACAATTTCCTCACCCGAACTATATGCAAATGTTGGTGCAGGAGTTACTCCTGCGATTGCTGGACGCTCTATTTCACCTATAATATCGGTAGCAATACTAGCGACCGTAGCAACTGTAGCTTCTAATGTTTGTGCATGTACATCAGTTATTTCGGTATCAATATATTCTATCGACTGCAAGGTGCTATCTATAATGTCAGCTATAGTGATTGAAGTAACAGTATCAACAGTATTAACGGTGCTTTCTAGTACAGATGAATGTATATCAGTAACTTCAGTATCTATGTACTCTAATGATTGTATACTAGGCGAGAGATTCCCAATTAATTTTGGATTACCAGTTCTGATTACAGAAGTCTGTGATCCGCCAGTTATGGTAGTCACCATGGTAGCTGTATTCAATATAGGTTCTGTTGGATTGGTCACTACAGTAATTGTAGCTGTACCACCACCTACTGCAGCCAGTGCATTATTTCCGAAAGGTGCATCGTCACTAACTGTTACCGCAGTATTGGTAATAGTTCTCACAGCCGCACTGTTATCAATTACGGTAGCAGATTGGCAACATAATAATGAAGTTTGTGTTCCGGTAATAGCTGATATGTTTGTTCCACTACTTTGTGTAGCTGTAAGTGCCGTAGTAGGTACAGTAAAATTACCTGTATATACCGCTACACCTTTAACGATTCTAAGATTACTAATGTTTCCTGTGAAAAATCCATAACCAGTACCTGGTCCGGATATTTGTATAGGGCCTTGACCGGTGTAATTAGTAGTATCATCCCCGGCATGTACGGTTTGACCTACACCGTTAATCCAAAATCTAAGATTACCAGAGCCTGATCCGTTTCTAGTAATAGCTACGTGTGTCCAAGAACCGGAAGTTGGATTACTAGTAAGACTGGTTAGTGCTATATAATAAAGACTAGAGGCAGCAAAACCATTTTGCCAGTAAAGAGAACCACTGACTATGATTAACCCCCAATTGGGATTACTAGCTGTAGTTTGAGTTATTATATCGCATGAACCATCAGTAGTTTTGATCCAAAATTCTATTGTAAAACTACCTGTGCCAAATGCAAAATCTGCACTAGCGGGGATACTAAGTTTTGATGTAGTTCCATTGAAAGATGCACTATAACCGGGTACGGCTAGCACATTTGTTGCATTACCGGTAAGACTAGCATTAGATATCTGGGCGCTAGTTACTCCCGTAATTGCGTATGGTACTGTTGCTCCGGCAGTCAATCCTCTACTAGTAGCAGTAAACGTAGTTGTGCCTCCCCAATAAGTTCCAGAACTACTACTTGTAAAACTAGTAACGTTAGATAACGATATAGTAAAAGTATTGCCACCACTAGTGAATACCATGGTAGCCACAGTATTAGTACTTTGTATAGCCAATGCCACTGTAACTGTAGCCCGTTGTCCAGTAAATGTAAAATTACCGCTTAAACTAGCGCCGCCTATTTGTTGACTAGTAACTCCTGAAATAGTATAGGCCCGAGTACTAGCATCTGCTACTTCATCCAAATAAGTGAATGTAATAGTTTCACCCCAATACGCACTTGTTTGATGAGTAGTAGTTAAACCCACTACCGGGGTGTATGCAAAAGTATCACTAGTCAAAAATTGATGTATAGTATATCCACCTGATTGAGTAATAGTGCCGCCAGTAGCCTGAGGTGAACCTGCATATCTAATTAATACTCTACCACTACCACCTGCACCGGATCCAGTACTCCATCCACCGTTAGGTGCCCAATAAGAACCTCCGCCACCACCACCTCCAGAATTGACAACCGCAGTTGGTATTCCACTACCAAAAGTAGTAGCGTTTACTTCATTAGTGTAGGTAGCATAACTATAATAGGTAGTTGTTCCAGCACCACGTCCACCACCATAGAATCCATCACCTGCTCGTTCACTACTGTTGCCGCCGCCACCGCCGCCGCCGGCTAGATATAGTGTAGATCCTGTCCAAGTATTTGTGATACCAGTACCACCGTTACCGCCAGGACTTGCTCCTGATCCGGCTTGTCCAATAGCGCCGGCTCCGCCGCCACCTGCACCAGTCCAAGTGCTTGATGTTTGTCCACCGTTATAACCTAATGAAGTCAACGATCCTGCCGTGGCATTGGCATTGGCCAGTCCGCCACCGGATTGATAGTATGCATTACCGCCACCAGAACCTCCGTTCTGAGCCGCCCCCGAAAAAGCAACTCCAGAACTTCCACCACCGCCACCACCTTCAGCAATATAACTACTGATAATAGAATTACTACCTTTAACTCCATTAAGAGCAGTAGCGTTAGCAATGGCTGGGCCACCGCCACCTACAGTCACCGCGTGACTACCAACGGCTAGTGTAGTACTTCCTTGAAGAACTCCGCCGGCACCCCCGCCACCGTTAGCATTAGTAGTACTGTGATTACCACCACTACCACCACCTGCTATAATTAATAGTTCACATGTGAGCGCAACCGTGATTGGCATAATTTTAGTATTTTCTTATCAAGAATAAATCTCTGTAACTAGAATCGTTTCCTATTGAATAAGCATAGTATGCTTCATTATTAACTACAAAAGTTTGTCCTGGTGTGTAATATCTCTGTAAGAATGTTTCTGTACCACCCATACTCTTATATAATCCTATAGCCTGACCACCAGGATTCATACTGGTCTGATGATGTCTAGCAAATGTTATAGGATATGCCGGTGGGACTAGTATGCCTGTTACAGGATCAGTAACTGGTCCAGTCATTGTGGTATTCTGTCTATGTTTAGTTCTAAACAATCCGCCAACACCACCGCACATGGGTACCTGCATTTGGTTACCCCAAAGATATTGTTGATTAAATAACGTGCTAGTGCTACTCGGAGTAGCACTATAATTAGCACCTGATAATGGATCAACACCGTACCCATTAAAGTCACCATACTGATTGGTACTAAGTGTGTTATTGGCATTATACTGTCGGTACCATGCTGGATTACTATTATAAGCACCAGTAGTACCTTGGAAAGTTCTAGCAAACATACTAGCATTACTACCACCGCCATTATTATAGTGATATGACCCGTCAAAGAACAAGCTGGCTAAAGGAGGATTATCATCATATTGATCTTCCCATGAACTAGTAGTTCTTAATCCAATATACATTAATCCACCCGGTGACCAGGTAGTGTTAGTGCTAGTGCCACCAGACACACATATAAAATATCGGTCAGTACTAGCAACTAACCATTCACCAACTCTAGGCTGAAAGACATTTGAAGCATCAGTAGTAGTATCCTGTGCATAATTCACATCAAATTTGTACCTCATTGTTCCTGTACCATCGACCGCTGGCAAGTCCACATTTCCAACAGCCGACATGTAAAGACCACTGGCAGTGGTAGCTGTATTAAACCCATGGGATGCATGAATATATGGATATGAAGCATAAGCTCCACTAAAATAATACCCAACGTTAGTTCTAAAAGTCATTTTACGATATGGATATGAGGCTTTGCCACTGTCTCTATATAAATCTACACGATAGGGTTCGGCAAAACTAGCATTGTAGTTTGAAACTACATTAGTACTAGCACTACTGGTCCATCCACCTGCTTCTGTGTTACTAATAACTTCTCTAATCACATCCACACTGCCTGCAGTGCCGATCGCTGGGCTAGCTGTAGGTGTAGTTATAGACGGCACTGATGGTGTGCTGCCGGCTGCGGCTGTACATATAGCCTGTAGTGCCCGAAGAAAATTAATTGCTCTGGCTTTTTCGTCTGTTGCTCCGCCCACTGTAGGGTCAATTTTACATAACATAATTTACTCCGTTAATAATGAATAGTCGTTGAAGGACAGTCTTCTCACACTGCTTGAATCAACATAAGTCGTATGACTAGCATAGGTATTTTCTGCTATTTTCAGTAGACCGTAGACTACTGATAATGCATTGCCGTTACTTTCGTGATTTACAAATACTGGATTTTCTATGATAACCACAGATCCAGCACTACTAAATCTTTTCTCTGGAGTAATATATGCTAAATTTATTCCAGCCTGAGAACCATAAGAGATGGTTGTAAATTTATATGTATATGGAATAGTAACTCCAACTGATTCTGCTTCTAGATCAAGTCCTACCATTAACATATTATCAGTATAAATTCTACTGACTCCATTTTTACCAATATCAAATATTCCTATCTGAGTTCCTCCACTAACACTACTGATATAGCATAATTTACTGCTAACAACAATGTCAATACCATATGGTGCAGTAGTAGCACTATATGTATGAAGGGGTACATTAGCACTTATTGGGCGATATACCTGCCAATAAGTATTACCTGTTATGTTGTTGTAATTAGTAGTATAATTACCGGTGTTACCAACAGTACCTGTTTGTTGTGATACAATAGTAGTACCTGATTTAAGTTTTGCCATGTTAGTGACTTCAGTGTCAGAAAGATTCACCCCGGTACTCTGTGTCTGGCTATAACTAGTAACGATTACATCACCTGCAGAGAGAATGTAGCCTGGAAGCAATCTAGCCACATCACCCACTACCATTAAAGTGCCAGTATGTTGTGCTGTTATAGTTCCTATGTTTTGATATTTTTGTATTTCTCGTCCATTGACTAAAGTATCTGAACCTGATGTGTAGCTTTTTGCAAGCGTCACTGAAGATAATCCACCGGTTTGTGCTAGTGTAGCAGTTGTAGCTGCCGTAATAGCAGTAGATGCAACAGTTTGACTTGCACTTACCACGTATGTGCCGGAGTTACCTGTACCAGTAAGCATTCCTGTAATAGTAGTGCCACCGGTTACGCCACTACCTGTCAATATCATGCCTATAGTAAAAATTCCAGTAACTGTTCCACCTACAGTTAACGTTGTTCCGCTAATACTTGAAGCTGAACTACCGCCTGTATTTGGAACTATTGTACCTGTGATAGTAGTAGCTGAAACTGTTTGACTTACACTAACAGTATATGTACCTACACCGCCTGTAGCACTACTAAATGCAGTGATAGTAGTATTAGCACTAACGCCTGTACCAGTGATTACCATACCTATCTCAAAAACACCTGTTATTGCACCAACGTTAACAGTTAATGTTGTTCCGCTTATGGTAGCAGTTGTATTAGTTGCTATTCGTGGAGTACTGTATGCTAACCTAAAATAATGTGTTACGTCACTGTAATCATTGTGAATTTTACTATAAGTATCAATCATTGTAGTGCCAGTAATAGCAGTAGATGATACTGCTTGACTTACGCTTACTACATATGTACCTGCGCCGCCTGTACCAGTACCTAGTGCTACAATAGTAGTACCAACAGCTACACCAGTACCTGTTACTTTCATACCTACAGCAAACGTACCAGTAACTGATCCGGCAACTGTTAACACAGTTGCGGCAATGCTTGAAGTTGATCCACTTGCAGTAGCGTTTGTTCCTACTTTAGCATATTTGGCTGAAGGATAAGTACCGTACTTGATACTAGTAGCTGTGTCGCATCCTGCACTTAAATTTGTTGGGACACCACTACCGTTGAAAGTAGCAGTACCCTGAATTATTTTATCAATATCTGCTTGCATATTTTCTACTGTACACGTGCTATTCATTCTATATCGTACTAACATTACTTATCTCCTTGTGGTTCAGCTTCTGGTTCAGCTTCTGGTTCAGCTTCTACTTCCGGCTCAGCTTCTAGTAAAGGTTCTTGATAGCTAAGATCGGCTAAACGAATAAATTTGTCAGACGTTACATCTTCAAAACTATGTAGAATATATGATCCATTGTTGGGTAATTGTGTTACGGAAACTACTATAGTTCGTCTATTAGCTTCAGTAACAAATTTGTCGGTAATGTATTCATTTGAAGATTCTCCCTCAGGGACAGCACCTACAAATTGATATACATAACCAGAATATTGTGAAAATATTTGTTTATATTGATTGTTTTGTGACATATAGTATTTATCTCTTTCTAATTTAGTTTTATGATACTGTCCAAGTTTGATTTACAGTTGCGCCTGCAACCTCGTCTACTATAGGATCATTTGATGTTTTAATAAAAGTACTAAAACGTGTTACCGAAGATACGGTTGGTAAATAACGTTGACCGAATGTTTGGATGAATAAACTTGATGTTTGTATACTAGTAGCATCTAAACTAGATAACTCAGTTGGTGAGTTACTAGTTGAAGAAACAGTTGGTATATTCCTAAAGTATGATGCTGGGATTGCCATATTGTTATGATTTTCTTAAAAAGAATAAGTCAGGATATATAGGATTACCTGTTCTAATAGGTGTATAGGACTGCCCATTGATAGTATATTCCGATGCAGTTACCGTATAATCAAGACCTGCTTTTGTACTTGACATTCCCTTTAAACATCCTGGCATTAAACCAGTTGCACTGCGTGTACTGCCGAAATTAACATTAAATATAAGTGGATATGCACTTGGAACTGATAGTCCGGTTACAGTATCAGTTACCGGAGATTCTACGGACCAATTACCAAAACTATCGGCTGCACCGTTAACTGAATAAGACAATGCAAATAATGATCTAAGATAGGTATTGGGGTTATACCATAGACCCCTAGCGTTGACACCGTATATTTGTCCGGTGATCGTATGAGCATCACTACCATATGCATTTTGATTACCCCATTTTTGGGGAGCAGTCTGTGTTCCTGTAGGACTGATAGTAGCTGACCAAGCATGATAATAATCAAAATGTTGTCCATTGGTGTTAACAAAGTTAGTATTAGTGTATGAGCCACCGACCCCACAAAATCCAAATGCTACCCAAGGTGGATTATCAGTTCTTGTTAATTCCCATCCTGCTTGTTCACGTATTCCAAAATAAGCCATGCAGTAATCTGTTGTTATTATTAAATAAGTTGCAGTTACAGCCACATACATAGTTGTATTGGTTGATCGATGTACATCCAGTGTAAATGCGTCAGCATAACTTGTCCAACTACTAGTACTTCTCTGAAATGATGCCGCGCCATTACTAAAACTACTAGAACTACTATAAGCTACAGAAGCAGGGTTACTACTAGTACAACCTTGCCAATATTGCAATTGTGGATAAGGATCATATGCACCACTAGCAAATGAATAATCAAAATTACCAAATGTTTGTCTATAATATGGATAAGTTGACTTACCACTTGCATTATATAAATCTACAATTAATGAACCAGCACTGGCATTATATGCGGTAGCCGCTGTAATGTTATTACTTACTCCTGCGGTCCATCCACCTGCTTCAGTATTACTTATTACAGTAATACAATTAAAGTTTGTATTTTTTGTACCGTCTGATGTTTTAACTGGATTCACCGCAGTTGGTGTTCCACCTGCCGCACATGTTGCAACTGAGTGTAATGCTGCCATAAAATTAAAAAATCTTGATTGATTGTTTGTGCTTTCTGAAGCTGGATTCGTGTTAATTGATACTAGCATTTTTTACTCCGTTACTATTGCATAATCAGCTGCCGCTACTATTCTTCTTGTACCTGATGTGTTATAGATTGAATCCATAGCCATCATATTACTACCCAACTTAAATAAATTACTTACACCATATGCGGCGTATCCTTGTGTTTGTGCTGCCACAAACGCTGGATTTTCAACAATAATTGCGGATCCAGCTGCATTTGACATTAGTGTTGGTGTAGTACTACTTGTTAAATTACCAGTCAGTGATGTATATCCGCTTGCACCGCCGCTAAGTACGTAACCATACGGGATATTAAAAGTTCCAAGTGTTGTATTAATATATGCCATTTTCATGTTAGTAGCATATGTACTTGTAATTCCGTTATTACCTAAATCAAATAATCCAAATGATTTACCACTAGTTAAACTAGAAAACCATATGCACTTAGAATTTAATACAATATTAATTCCAGATGGGAATTGATTAGAAGAAAGATAAGTATTTGGACTTACGTCTACTGTCTGTGCTACACTATTCAATAATGTATCAGTACCTGAGGTATAACCTTGTGCTACTGTGAAAGTTGTCATTTTAGCAGATAATCCAACACCAGCATCAAACGTTAATCTAAAATAATGAGTGTATGTATTGTCTGTTCCGTGAATTTTACTGAAAGTATATGTTCCGGCATTAACTTTAGTTAACTGACTTGTTGGATATGTTCCAACAAAAGAACTATTAGCAATGTCTGCTCCGGCACTTAATCCGGCTGTACTTGTAATTGTCCCATCTAAAATACCAATGATATCAGCCTTGAAGTTAGCATTTGAAATTGTAGATAGCATTCTATATTTTACTAGCATTACGGTGTTCCCTCTTGTTCTTGTTGTTCTTCCTCTATCTCTGGTTCAGGTAAGGGTAGTTCAACTAAAAGCATAAATTCATCATTGGTAACAGTTGTATTTCTAGTATACACTAGCCATCCGCTACCTAAATTTGTTACCACACAGTCAATTAAATTTGTCCCAGCTGCTGTGGCAAAAGACTCGGTAATGTGTACTTGTGGATCAGTGTCGTTTGGAACACCGCCGGTATATGCATATACTCTACCAACTTCAGTTCCAAATAGTTCTTGTAATTTTTCTGGTGTCATTTTTATTTTTTTTCTTATGCTAGAGTTACAATATACTCTAAGTCTATTCGCAAATCACTAGCTCCTGTACCTGCAGTAACATTTATGGTTAAATAATCAGTTGTTATTAAACTTATACTTGCCCCGGTTGTTGTCATTTTATTAGTGCTAGCACTTATATTATATGTTCCAACAACTGATCCGTTTTTCAATAGTTGAAATGTGAAAGTACTAGAAGATGTAGTACTCAAACTAGCATATACATTACTGATAGTCAAACTACTTGGTGGATACAATCGTGCCGTACCTGTTGTTGGCACAGTAATTGAACCAGTTTGATTCATCGTGATATACTTCTTAACCGTATTTGTTTTTGTTTTCCAAGCAGTTCCATCCCAAATATACAATGCTTGAGTATCTTCTGCAAATGAAATGTCACCTGTTCTATTGTTTACTAGTGGAAGATAAGAAGCATCTTCTACAATCGCAATAGTAGGAACTACAACTACGTCATTACCGGCTACTAATGTAGCAGTACCTGCCACTTCACGAATTTTATTCTTAAAACTTGGTGTGTTTTCAACATATGTTGCTAAGTCTTGTGGCACGAACTTATTAACACTTGCATCATACACCACGCACATTTGATTAACTAGACTTGGAATAGGACGAATCTCAATTGGAGTTTTATGTCCTTCACCTGTATGTTGGAAATATATTACATAGTTACCGTTGATGTTTGTTTCAACTGCTAAATCTTTAATAGTTATTGTTCCGCGCATTGAAGAATGAACACCGCATTGATAATATAAAGTATCAGGAGCATTATTCGGTACTGTGAATGTTAATGTAGTTTGTCCTGCAGAACCGTTACGTCTACTACCAACAACACCGGTAGTATATTCACCTACATATGTATTTGCAACGAATCCAGTACCATTATCTGTCGTTAGATAAAAAGGATGACTTGATATTGAAGAATGTAAGTTAAATGTATATGTACCGCCACGATATAACGGGCCTAAGTTTTTGTTTGGTCCGTTAGCGGCACTATCATGATGGTCTATACCAGCAGCTTGGTTTTCACCAATTGTATATGCTCCCATACTAACAAAACTCACCGCATATGTAGCACTAGGCGTATTTAATGCAGGTATTGTTAAATTGCTAGGTACTGTAACAGTATAACGTTGTACACTAGTACTAGCACCGCCATTTATATTAGGATGAGTTACGTTGACATTTCCACCATCAACTGCCCAACTTACTAAATTTTGTGTTCCGGCGCCGTCAATCCATTTAAAATAACCGTGATGTGTTTGGTCCATGTTGCCAAACATTTCATTGGCTGCAAAATTATTTAATGTGTATGTACCTTGTTTATACATTGGTACATTTACTTGTGGGCTATTAGTGATTGCAGTTCTTGCATAAGGTAATGTGCTAGTTTCCCAAGTCCATAACCAAGTAGTGTCATCGCCTGCATCGGGTGCCGCTACTTGTATTGTTAATACTTCTGGTGCAATACTTAAATTGAAGGGGAAGATGTTAGCCGCAGAAAAAGTAGAATTACCTAAGCTAATTTGAGCATTAGCCGCAAGATATATGTTTCCATATGTTGCTGTAGGAGTACCTAACGTACTATTTCCTACTGGTGTTAATATTGCCGCGTTTTTTAGTTCATAGTAGTTTGCCATAATTATATTTATTCCTTTTTATCTTAACTTATCTTACACGTTGATGACACTTTGTTATTTTTTATCTTTTATTATTTTGTTAAGAATGCACTAGTTGGTGCTGTAAACGTTCCTGTATATCGTGCATATCCTCTTGTTAATCTTAGGTCGTCTATATATCCAACAAATGGTGCGCCGTTAGATGGATCTCCGCCATTAACACCAACCCAAAATGTGCTTTGTGTCCAATTTCGGGTTACGGCTGTAGATGCTTTTTGTATGCCATTTATGTAACTATATAATACATTACTTTGTCTTACAAAAGCATAATGACACCATGTATTCACTACAACACTTCCTGCACCTGTAGGCGCATATGGAGTATTATCCCAAATTTGCATACTACCGGTAGTAAGAACTGCTAGATTCCATCCAGTTGTAGTATCAGCAATAGTGCGAGTTCCACAAATACTTCTTATTGCACTCAAATCTGTTACATATATCCAGCCTTCAATTGTAAAATTCCCCGTACCAGTTGCAAAAACATTATTTGCAGGTATTGTCAAATAATCTCCTGTACCATCAAAATAGATACTACTTCCGCCAAACTTACTTTGTGTTGTAGATATTTTTGCATCGCCTACTGTTTCTAAATTGTTTATCATTGTATTATCAATGATGCCGGCGTTGGTAAAGTTAAGAAGCAATGATGTGTTTGCGATTGCTGTTAGTGGTGTTGTACTTGGAGTAAACGCAGAAGTATAAACTGCTGTGCCTTTTACGATGCGAACATTACTTAAATACCCGTTCACTGATTCTTTGTCAGCTTGGCTCGACCCAAAATAACCACCTACACATAATGGTCCGCTACCATTACTCATAGAACTACCATTGGTAGTAGTACTATCTAAAGTACCATTTATAAACAATCTAAAAGTACTACCACTTCGTGTTACTGCTATATGATACCACTGACCAGCTGATAAAGTAGCATTTGATGTGAAAATACCAGTATCAGCACTAGCGACATCAATCGCAAAATATACTTTGGCACTACCGGTGACACGGAAGTCCCAGGCCTGCGGAACCGTACTGTAATCGTCCCATACATTCATAAGCACTTGCTCTCCGGCTGTTACGTTATTCGAATATAACCAACATTCTAAAGTAAAGTCGCCAGAACCAAATAAGAAAGCAACGTTGTTACTAAGTTGCAAATAGTCACTGTTTCCATCAAAGTATCCTGAGCCACCAATTGTACTGGTAGAGTATACTTCACTAGGATTGAATGGACTGAAACGTTGTATGCTTGGATTGTTAACTGTAGTTACAGCAAAAGCATTACTGCTTCTGTCAATGATTCTATTATCCTGAAACAGTAATAACTGAACACCTGAGGCACCTTGGCTTGTAGTTGTCAAGGGTGTCGTTGATGGCGTGAATATAGCAGTGCCAGCAGTTGTACTAGTAGTAGAGTATAGCGTAGGGACAGACCCAATACACATTCTAAAATTGCTTATGTAAAGTTCAGTTAAGTCACCACCTAATTGTGAGTTGGTGCCAAAACTAGTATTTGAGGTTCCGTTGATATTTGTCGTACTAGCACTTGCTTCTCTCAAAATTCCGTTTACAAATAATCTAAGATAACCATTTTGTCTAGATGACACCACATGTATCCATTGGCGAACATGTCCTGATCCATTGGTTCCACTAGTATCGTATGTTGCACTGGTATACGTAGTACTATTACCGTCAACTAGTGTTTGTATCAGTGTATCTACAGTGCCAAATCCCAATTCTACACCTATGCTGCCTGCCAACCCCCAGTTGCTCTGATGACTCCAAACTCTGGTATAATTTGCTGGCTGTTTTGCTATATATACCCAGCACTCAATTGAGAAATCACCAGTACCTATTGATCTAGTGGCGCTGTATGGCAAATAAGCATAGCTGTTTGTTCCGTTTGTATATAAACTCCAATTTGCTCCATAAGGACTAAACGTACCTTGTGTTGCATTACCATTACGGGTAATAGCAAAGTTATTTGTACTACCATCTAAAAATGTATTGTTCTGTAAATTATTAGTTCCATTACCTGATAACAATAATGTGGTATAAGGAAAATAAGTATCTCTCGCTACACTCACCACCCAACTAAGTGTTCTTGTTGCAGTACGACCTGAAGTTGCGGCTGTTGCAGTAATTAAGCTAGTAATACTACCTACAACTGTTGGTGTACCTATAATAGTGTTGGTACTAATACTTAATCCAGTTGGTAGTGCATTAGCTGTATATGTAATACTTTTACCGGCTGCACTAGTTGCACTTAATGTAACAGTAGACATTACTGCATTTAATTCTAATGCAGTAGAAGTATTATCTGCCGGGCTACTCCAAGTAACGGCATCATTATTAACTGTAATAGTGAAACTACGATCGGTGTCTTGATTTTGTCCGTCAGTTGCTCTAATAGTAAAAGCGTAAGTAGTTGACCCTGCACTTGCCGGAGCTGTTCCGCTTATCAAACCAGTACTAGAATTCAATGTACTACCTGTTGGTAGTGCTCCTGAATTAAGACTATAAGATATTGTAGCGTCACCGGTCGCTGTTATTGTGTTACTAATACTGTTAGTTTCATATACTGTAGCCAAACTACCTGCTGCGGTGCTCCAAGCTGGTGTTCCGCTATATGCAACACCTGGAATATAAATTGCTGTTCCGCCATCACTATTAACGACATATAATGCATAATTCCCTGCAGCCGATGCCGGACTAGTAAATGTGATAGTCGTACCACTTACCACTGTGCTTATTGCTACCGGAGAACCCCCAATTAATACTGTTGCGCCAGAAGAAAATCCAGATCCAGTAATGGTAATAGTTTGTCCACCTGCAGTATCTGCGGCAGTATCATTGCCTGGATAACTTACTACTGCTATTTTTGGTGTGATGACGTTTGTTGAGGTAACAGTAACTCCATTACTCATAACAATATTACCGCTCATAAAAACATTAGAATAGCGATTAGCATCACTACCTAAGTCAGTAGAACCTGTTGGCGTTAATATTGCCGCGTTTTTTACTTGATGATAATTTGCCATTTTTATTCTCTGTTATTTTGTTACGAATGCACTGGTTGGTGCTGTGAAGTTGCTTGTATAACGTGCGTATCCGTTTGTCATTCTTAAATCGTCTATATATCCAACAATACCGTAACCACCTATTCCGCTATCTTTACTACCGATATATATAGGATTGGTAGTGGCTGTTCCAGTTTGTACTCCGGAAATTGTTGCTGTTCCATCTGCTACTCCGTTAACATAATAAGTCAGTGTTGAACTAACACGGGCCCAAGCTACATGAGTCCATTGATTAATAAGAACTGGCTGATTACCAGGAGCATAATAATTTGTACCATTAAAATAATACATTCTCCATGAACCAGACACCGGCGACGCTAAACTAGCTAAACCAAAAACCATTGCACTTGCTGAAGAACCGGTTTGTCTACTATCCCAAATACTAAAAATGCCTGAAATTGTAGCATCAGTTGGATATATCCAACATTCAAATGTAAAGTTTCCTGCGAAAGTAATTAAACCTGGACTTACATTAACTGCTACATAATCAGTTTTAACAGGAAAATAGATACTTGAACTACCGTATTTCTTTATACTTGTAGATATTTTTGCAGTGCCGCCTGTTGTTAAATTATGTTGACCAGATTGGTCTATGACACCAGCATTAGTACAACTTATCAACAATGTTGTATTTGCAATTGCTGTTAATGATTGTGTGGGTGGGGTGAATGACCCTGTATATACTGCTGTTCCATTAACGAT
>Ga0209500_10001847_pt1 | contig 15547 bp, 15 predicted proteins | sample S_140212_EF_Meta_FD_187323 | JGI IMG/M metagenome (GOLD analysis project Ga0209500, IMG submission 187323) | Freshwater microbial communities from Lake Simoncouche, Canada to study carbon cycling - S_140212_EF_MetaG (SPAdes) (version 2) | ecosystem: Environmental > Aquatic > Freshwater > Lake ... | reverse complement strand
TATAGGAAACTTATGTTCACCGTCTGGTCCTCTATCCCTAGACCAAGTTGTTCCAAGATAATAACCTACCGACCTATTGCCAGCTTCAAATAGAAGCATAACTGTGCTTCCAGCTGGTGGAACCCACGATGATCCGCTATCATCAAACCCGCCCAAAGTAGAAATAGGATAGGCAAAAGGTAATGATTTATATGGAGAATTTGGATCATGTAATTGAGGAGAAAAGTATCTAATTCTATTTTGTTTATAAACATCTATAGTGTCGATACATAATGCTGGGTAAACACCATAAATTGATTGTTTTTGTTTTAGTAAACGAACATTTTGTTTTTTTGGTCCACCTTTGAGAGCTTTTTCTAGCCCAAGCGATTTAATATAATTCTCAAGTTGAGATAATTTGGCTTCCAAATCAGCGATTTTTTTCATTTTACCTTCTTTGATTTGCAATATTGCTTACTAACTTTAATGTAGTTTGATATCCACTTTCGTCAATTTTATGAGCTACACTTTGTATCATATAGTTTGTTCTGGAAAAGAACTCATTAACATTAGGATACGCAATCCAATCACAATCACCCCCGTTATTTCTTACTGCATATGGATTTAAATATATTATTCCTATATTTAAGTATAAGCACGATATGATATCTAGATATCTTGGATCTCCTTCTATTACTAAATCAGATTCTACTGGAGCAATAATTTCATACATTTTTGATGCCGCAGAATTTGCCCAAATACTTTTGAATTCTTTGGCATTAGCTTGTGCTGGAGTTCTGAAATTCAAATTTGATCCGGGTATGGACATAGATGTTTCAACACCCTTACGGTTTAATTCTCCCTTGTAACACTTACTATTATTTTTGCTGGACTGTGCATTATTTCCTGTGGGAGTATTGGGCTGTCCATTGCTCGTTGCCATGCCCGTTGGATTTGCGCTGATATTTGTGGTTGGCTCCGAGGCAATAAGTTGCACAGATGGTTTGAAGTCCAAAACAGGAGAACAATTTCCTCCATTTACAATGTAAACTTTTTTAGGTTTATCTTCGTTTCCAGCGCATTCTGTGCTTAATATGCAAGGGTCTTGAGGATTCTCCATAACCATTAGAACAGGCCTTTTTTCACGAACATCACTTATCATGAATGTTCCTAGATTCCTGTCTGTTTCAAATGAATTTAACCATTTTCTTGAAGCCGAAAGTGGGTCTTGTTGTTCTGGAGCCCAGACACTTTTTGGTCCATTTTTCCCGCCATCAGAATTTTTAAAATTGAAATCTTCTAAAATTCTTTGACTGCCACCAGAGCCCCCTCCTCCACCATTGCTTTTACTAACCCTTACAAATTTTACTTTGGCATCATCTACAAGCTTCTCTTGTGAATTGGCTGTGAAATAGTTTTTGCAAGATTCTTTCAATGCAGTTTCTATTGCGGGTTTGAGTTCTTTTTTTTGATCATCGGCCCCAATAGCCTTGGAATCTTTAGTATATGGAGCAGATGACTGCATCATTGATTCCAGTTTAAGTTTGTACTCCCATATACCTCTGGATTCCGTAACAGTAATGGTAGTAAGCATAAACCAAAGGTAGTTACCAGCTTGTACGGTGCCCTTGTCACTAGTCGTAACATCAATGATTGAATCATCAAAACTTGCCTCAATACTGCCATATTTTTGGTATACACCATTGCAATCTTGAAAAATCCAGCCAAATTCAACTCCGACTATTGAATAACTACCTTTCTGTGGATCGCATTCTTTGCTAGGCATAATAGTCATGAAATTAGCAAAATCACTACCTGATGTGTCAACAATTGTTGCTTCAATTCCAGCACCATTAGAAAAAGAATATGTAAAGGACTTTACAAATGCTGTTCCTATATTTGCTATGTCTTCAAGGCCAGCAATGCTTGCAGAATTTGATGATTTATTTCCTACTGTGACTTGTCTTTGCCCTTTGAAAAAAATCAAATTAACAAAAGGAGATTTTACCGCTCCGGGCATAGGCTGAGCTATCGGCCCGCAGGCGTATTTTCTAGCTTCAAATGGTAGGTTGCATGTTGGTGCCATATTTTATGCTAAGTTAGTTGGTATTCTTATGTTCAATCCGGCTCTAAAGTTGTAAACATCAGCAATTTGATTGAATTCTAAAATCTTCCACCAATAATCTGGCGTTCCGTATGCTCGATAACTTACAAGATCAGGTCTGTATTCAAAAGGCTTGGTTACAGTTAAAAAAGTATCTGTTTCACTTTCGGTAATTTCAGTTCTTTTATATGTAGTAAATGTTGTCTTGCGATCATCTCCATAAAAAACAACATCAGATGTTTTGTATCTGCTTGTAAATGTCACATAGCTTGATGCTTTCAATCTTGTATCATAGTCAATTGCGTTAGCCATATTATCTTCCTAATGTCAAAATTCTTTGTTGTCCGGGTAAATCAGCTGAGTTGTAAACAACTTTAAATGTCAGTTGACAGTTAAACTTATATGGTATGTATCCATACTGTATATCTGACCAAGCAACATCTGTCGGCCAGCTTACCGATACATTTTCCAAAATCACACAGAGCTCCTGATCGGCTAAGAGGGACCCACATTTTATTTTCAAAATTTTTGGAGGCAAGAATGGAACATTGCCTCCTGTGTCTACAGGATAAGTGCAACTCATTAACAATCTGTAATAGAAAAGGTTTTGACGAAGTTGGGTATCGCCTTCAGAAACAAATGTTATATCCCAACCTATTGATCTGTCTCCACCATTTACGAAAGTTTTAGTTGGCAACGACCTTCCAATTCCGTTTTCTGAATTGAATGTTGCTCCATGAGAATCATTTATGCTTGGTAAAACTTTCATAACAATAACATCTCTGCCAACTCTGATGTAACAATCAGATATTGGTTGTAGAAGTCCGTTTAAATTAGTTGCTCTTGCCATTGTTTACCAACTATAAATTAGTTACTTCTCTGATACTACTTTCATTAAAGTTGCCAGTTGGCAACTTAAAATAATTATCTGTTCCTCCGGTTGCGGTTTTTGCTGGTGCAGTTGTCGCTGCTCCACCACCGCCACCTGATGACAAACTTGTGAGAATCTTGCTTAGCAAATCCACTTGTTGCTTGGCATATTCGAGTTCACTTTGTCCTACTTTTGCTAGGTCTCCGAGACCTCCCACAGTTGGATTCATCGTAACAGAAGCTGTTCCTGTTCTGGTTGCAGCCATTGTTTGATACGGTGGGACCATTGGCCCAGACATGCTTGGAGCAGCAGATACTGCTGGACCTCCGGGTGTTACCGGGGTTGCCTGTCCCGGCATTGTTGGTCCCGGTCCTGTTGTTCCGGGGCTTTTGCTCTTGGCATTTCTTTCTATGTCTTTTTGGAGTTCCTTAGCCATTTCAACAGCTTTTGCAGGATCGGTTTTCCTCATTTGCTCAATATTTTTTTGTGCTTCCATAACCATAGATCGTTGTTGAAGCTGTACTTGTGTCATTCCACTTTTTTGTGCCATCAAAGCTGCATTTTGCTGTGCTTGCTGGAGAGCCGGATTAGCCTTAGATGTAGCGGTTTGTGTTATTGCTGTGGCTGTTGCTGGCGTTGCTGGAGCCGGGGTCGCAGAAGTTGCTGCTGCTGGTTTTGCCTCACCTAAAAGCCATCCAAGACCAACAGCACTTGCGCCTTTATAAAGAAAATTCCATATAGATGATCCCCATGATCCAAACCATTCTGCAACCCCACTAAAAGCATTTTTGACCATATCCCACATGCCGGTAAATAATCCTGTGACTTTATCAATTACCCAACCAAAGGCGCTAACTATGGGATTCCAAAAAGAATCCATGAACAAACCCTCAGCAGCGCTTCCTACCCAGCTGAAAAACCCAACTATGGGATTCCAAAAATAGTCCATAAACAAACCGCCCACAGCGGTTCCCATCCAGCTGAAAAATCCAACTATTGGGTTCCAGATGTTTTCTACAAACATAGAAGCTATTGTTGTTCCAACCCACATCCAGAAATCAGCAAATGGTGTCCAAATATATTCCATAAACAGACCACCCAAAGCTGTTCCACCAAGCCAAGAGAAGAAATTTACGAAAGGAGTCCAAATATAGTCCATAAACAGACGCATTATGCTAGTTCCTACCCAAGTCCAGAAACTAACATAAGGTTTCCAAATGTAGTCTATGAAAAGAGTGCCAATCTTAGAGCCAAGCCAACCAAAGAAAGATATGAAAGGTTTCCAAATATAATCTACTAATACTGTCATTAGTCCAGAGCCGAGCCAGCTTAAGAAATTTACAAAAGGTGTCCAAATATAATTATAAAGAAAACTTCCTATTCCTTTACCAAAACTAATTATTCCATCCATAATTGGTTTGATAATATAATCGTAGGCTAAAGCACCAAATTTGCTGCCTGCAATCATCCCGATGACACTTCCGACTATTCCTCCAAGTGCTGGACCCAAAGGCCCTAATATCGGTATCAAAAACGATCCAGCAGCAGCACCTACTTTTGCACCAGCAATACCACCTGCAAAGGTTCCAACACCTCCAGCAGTAGCTTTTCCAACACCTTCTCCAGCTGCTAGTCTTCTGCCAAAATCTACTACTCCTCCAATTAAAGGAAGTCTTTTTGTAACAGCATTGAGAACCCCAGCCATTGATGTTGCTAAACCAGTTCCTCTAAGACCTCCTGTTACTGCTGATAATAAATATGTTGGTAAAGACAATATGGCTTGAAGAATATTACTTAAAAAGTCATTGGCAATCATCGACTGCACTATATATTCGGCTGCTGATGCAGCAATCATTCCTTGATAATTTAAAGCATCTGCCGCTATATTGCCTGCTTCTTGAGCATATCCAGCAATTTCATCGTTTAATTTAATTAGCTCATACTCTGCCTGAAGAGACGGATCGCTCATTGCTTTTTCTTTGGCATCAGCTTCTTGCTGAAGTTTTTGCATGGTATCTTGTAGTGCTTGGAACTTATCCTTATCTTGCATAGCTTCTGCAATCATCTCAGGACTGAGAGCTTTTTCAGAAAGACCTACTTTTGCAAGTTTTTCATTTAGACCTTTCATCCCAACTTCCATAGCTAATCCAAGAGACTGTTCCCCTGTAAGAGGTCCGGCCATTCCTTTTTGTGCTGCCAATGCACTTATAGAATCTTGTAAATCCTTGCTTCTTGCATCACCCTTGGTCAGAGCAGCATTGAATTTTTCCATGGCTTTTTGCATGCCAGCTGCGCCACCTCCAGCGCCTTTCAAAGATTCTTCAAATACATTAACTAATCCACTACTTGCTTCTTGAAGTAATGCAGATTTTTTTATCTCTGCTTGTTTTTTTGCCTCTATGTCTAACTGTGTATTGCCATTTTTTTTGAGTTGTTCATCTATTTCCTGAAGTCTCTCTCCATAACCTCTTGCCCCATCTTTCAAAGACTTGGCAGACCTCATGAATTCACCAAGGTCCATCTTGTAAGCTGTCTGTAGATTGAGATTTAGTTGTCTTTTAGCTTCATCACTTAGGGTATCAATTGCATCAACACCATCGACACCGAATCGTTTGAGAACATTGTCCATTCCCACGCCGAGTTCTTTCATGCCTGTTTTGCTTTTTAATATAACACCATTTTGCAAGTCAGCTACTCGTCCAACTGATTGTGCTGCTTGAAACAATAGTGTTTTTGTTTCAGTAGAGGCTTTCAAAAATAAGTTTGAACTTGATGATGCTGCACTAAGCAAAGTGCTTAACTGTTCTGTGACACCAAGTTTTTGGGCTTCTGCCATAACTGAATTAACATTTTTAATTGCATCAGCTGTTAATGTTGTGGCATTTTTCATGTTCTGCAAAATGCCTTTGCTACTATCCATAACTTTCTTTAATTCATTGCCGGAAAGTCCGCTGCTTCTTGCGACATCCATCATGCCTTTTGCGGTTTGGTTTATTTGTCCTTTTGTAAAACCAGCTTCTTGATGTAGTTTCAGAAAATCATCACTTAATGAACCAGCCTCTAATCCCAATTGTTTTTCAGCTGCTACGGTTGCTACAGTAATATCCTTTAAAAGGCGTTGGTCCTTCACACCCATTCTTTGGAATTGCGACAATCTTTTTTGCAATTCAACTTTGTGTACCCCAGTTCGCAGGGAGGTTTCTTCAGTTACCAAATATTCTTTTTGAAGTTCTCTCGTTGCACCAGTTATTCCAGCTGTTTCGTAAGCTATTTGACGGGCTTCAATTGTTATTTTTCTTTGTTCATTCATCATGCCTGCAAATGCTTCAGCAGGACTTCCTTCGTGACCTCCCATTACCGTATCTTTTATTGAAGGGGCAGCGGTAACCTTAGCTGCAACCCCAGCAGCTTTTCCTACAACAACACCAATTGCTTTAATGCCAGAAAAAACTGCTCCAAGCTTCCCACCAAATCCTGAATTTGATTTTTTAATTTCATCATTTAATTTTTCTTGTTGTATTTGCAAAACTTTAGTATTTATGTCTCTCTTTGCATCCCTTAGTGCTTGCTTATCAGCAGCAGTTTTTAGTGAATTGCTATAATCTAACTGCGATTTTTTCATATCAAGCATTAGTTGTGCTAATTTATGATCGTGAGTATAAATACTACCTTTTTTTAATCCATGTTCTGCCATAGTGGCTAGCTTACCACCATGTTGTTTATCTAAAGCAGCCGATGCCTGTTCTGTTTTATTTAAGGTAGCAAGTTCTTTTGTTGCTTCTTTGCCAAATCCAACTCCCGCTCCTCCCCCTCCTCCCATTTGTTTCAATGCAGCGCCCATGACAATTCGCAGCATACTTGTCATAGATGACATAGTTCTGTCTAATTTAGATATATTTTGCCCATAAGTTCTCATTGCTTGGCTGGCGGTGCCAAGATTACCAGACAATGCATTAGATTTTTCAGAGAAGGATAGAGAAAACTTTTCTATACTTGATCCCAAAGATTTGTTTTCACCACCAGACCCGGAATTTTTCACCAGATTGACTACCTGATCCAAAAGAGCTTTTTGCTGGGAAAAGTTTTGGCTTAAGTTAGTATTTATTTGTTTTAGTATGTTGTAAGTTTCTTTTGCTGCTGCCGATTTGTCAGGGGTTTTTGCAGATTCAGGTAGGGGTTGTGCAGTTGTCTTGCCAGACATCAAAGAGCTAAGCATTCCTTTTAAGTCAGGTAAGGACATTCCTCCTGCATCAACTGTTCTACCTAGTGAATCTTCAATCATGGTTTACCCTGTGGCATATTTGGCATAGTCTGCTGTACTGTTCTTTGCATTTGTTCTTTGATAGAGTCTGCTATTGCTTGAATTTCTTGCGGGTCTATTGCTCTCACAGAACCCATCACATTTAAAATAAAGTCACAGTTGAGAATTTTTAACCTTCGTACACCGATTCTTTTGTATCTTCTAAATGCTGTTTTTATATATTCGTCTTGTTTTATATTATTTTTATAGTTAAAAAATGGATTATTACACGCATTCAGACCAGACTTTTGAAGGACTTTTTTTATTGCAGGAAAAGTAAGATAGTGAAGATTTAAACCACGAAAGTATTTGACATTAACATCAGTCAAAATAACCAGAGGAGTCCTATCTGTTATTCTGCTGCCCTGCAAATCATAAGTGAATTGAACCAAAGCTCCCGGTCTTAAATCACGGATGCTTGGCCCAAATTGATTAGCTCTTACTGTAGTCGGTAAGTTGCCTGATATTTCTGCAAATAGTTGATCTGCCGTTTCTGCCATAAAGTATGTATGACAACCGGAATATTATCGTCTGTTGGTACTGTAAATCTGGTTTGAATAATCAGTACCCGTATTACGGATGATTATCTGTCCAGCACCATCGGAATCTTCTGGACTCCTCAATTGAGACTTAAGAACTTCATCTTCTGCTTTTTTAGATTTCCTGAAGAAATCCCGCATATTTTTGCATAGCTTTTTGCAAATAATTCCCAAAGCCTTTTTCTTATCATTTTCCTTATAAAGCAAATCATCATATATACCTTGCATATCGATGTTATATGCAGAACCATAAGGTTGTGAATCTTGATATCTTTGTGCCCTAAAAGCCAAAATGTCACCTTTCTTATAAACAGTAACACCTTGGAAACTCAAATCATCCAGAGGATTGAAAACATAAATATAAGGTTCTTTGTGATTATCCAAAAACTCATGAACTTTCAGACCATCATTTCTTAAAATAGTGGTCAAAAGTTCTAAGTTTTCTACCTTTTGATCATCCTTGACATTTACAAACTCTAGAAAGTTTTTCATTATATTTTCCTCAATGGTATTTAGCATTGACGCAAGATAATTTCAGTTGCGCTTGGCACACATCGCATGATGCCTTGTAGATCACTTGGGTTGCCTGTAAATGGCAGTTCCTTGACAACAAGACCTTGGAATGAAGTTGCAGCGTCTTTGATGGTTTCCATACTTGCTGTGAAGAATAGTATTCCATCTTTTCTGGTGATAAATTCTAATTCCTGTTTTTCAGGTTTCCCATTGACATCAACTTTGCCTGTTTCTTTCTCGTACATGATTTTTATGTCAACCAAGGAAACTAGATTTCCTTCTGTGTCATACATGGCTTCAGAGTTTTCACACTCATCAACTTTCACGACTAACTTACCGCTCGTATAGGCTTCCTTAAGTGAATTTGAAAGGTCTAAACCTAGGAAGAATACCGTTCCATCAGTATTGACAACATTGATCATAAAAGCTCTTTTTCTGAAATATTCAGAAACACTTTCAAGGATCACTCTTTTGCGTAGAACTTCTCTTTCCTCTGGACTGCCGTCTTGCAGCCTTTCCTGTTCTGGCTCACTTAAATATTGCTCTTGATCGTCTTTCTTTAGTGTCCATCTGCCGATATCAATCAAGCCAAAACGAGAATTGACTCTGGTAGAAACCTTAATTGAGTACTCTCTTTGATTTAAAATCAAATCTTCAGAATGACCGCCACTTCCAACTTGTAAAGCGCCAGTCAAGGCAGAAATAAATTTTCTGTGCATGTCTGCTTTGTTGCTGTACAATCCCATCATTTTAATAAAAACTTGAGAAAGTTCTGGCATTGTTTGAAGAGTAGCAACCATATGTTGTGAAATGCTAACCGCCGGATTGTTTTTGTCTAATTGTTCACGAATAGCTTTTCTGATTTCTTGTGATGCCTTATCGATGTTTGCATTTTGTCGTAGGAAAAGAATCTGAAGATTGTCTTCAACAAACTTTCTGGGATATGGATCAAGATCATCGTTTCTTACATTCTGTACCATGTCAATCATGGCATTGACATCTCCCTTAATGCTTTCTTTGAAAAATTTGGCTTTCCATTCCTCAAAGTTGAGGTCTTGTTTTTCCTCTGGCATATCTGGAGAATCTGGTTCATCCATGGTTTGGGATGGGCCAGCTGGAGGAGTATTGGAAGCCGAAGGAGCAGGCATAGTCATTGGATTTGGTTCTTGAGGAACATCCGCAGGAGGACCGGCAGCACCTGCTCCGGGCATACCGGGAGGACCAGATTCAGATGGAGGTCCACCGGCATCAGGGTCTAGTGCAGGGGCAAGAACATCTTCTTCCTTGATTAGCCAGTCGCTAATTTGTATCCAATGTGCGCTCATTTTACACCTTCTTCAGATTTGGCTTTCTTAAGATTATTTATTGTTTCCAGCAAATTACGCTTATCTGTTATATGTATATGGTTTGTCTGATTAGCTGTAAGTTTTGAAACAGATTTATCTTTTAATCTCAAAGTTGTCATTAAGTCTGCAATTTTTGTTTTTTTATCTGCAATATCTGATTTTACTTTTATTAGATTAACGACTGCTTCTTTTGAGGCAGAACTACTGTCTCCTTCATTCATGACCATTTCAACGAAATTATTTAATAGGCAGTCAATTTCTTTTCTATCATTTCTTAAATCTCCCATGATTTCTGAATATATGTTCAAAAGATCATTATCATTGATTGGGGATTCAGTTGAATTAGGATTGCCAACCATCAAATTCATTGGGGGAATTGGCAAAGTTTGTGTATTTTCATCCATATAGTATTTAAGTATTTATTTTTGTTTTTGCAAATCTAAATAGTTTTATGGCTCCAGCTAATAAAAATGATGATAACTGCTCAATAACATCTGTACATAACCAGATAATAAGCTCTATAAATGGTGTTACACAAGCTACTATTCGTTTAGAAGAAAAGCTAACAACACTTTTCAATACTCAGACTTCTTTGGCTCAGAGGTTTGAAAAACTACTAGACAACTACAATGCTTTATTAGAGCGTGTGATTAATATAGAAGCTCAAGATGTTGAAGGTGTGCATGACAATTTAGCTGAAATTGCCAGAGATGTTGATATCTTTGAAAGAAGCATACAAGAAATTGAAAGAAGACTGAATTCCTTGTCTAGTTACAAGGATGAAAGTGATAAAAAGTTTCGTGAGTTAGAAATTCAAGGTGTACACATGGGAGTCTTCAAACAATCAACCGAAACTAAATTCTCAACAATAGTTCAATTTTCACTACAAATAATTATGGGACTTTTACTTGCATATATAAGTTACAAGCTAAGTGTTCCGGTGCCTAACACACCAGATTTAAGATGAGGAAAAATGGAAGAGCAAGAACCGAATTACATTGTTTCAAAAGTTCGTTTGAAAGATACAGATAAAGGCGGTGAATTTCGTCCTTTTCTTATTGATTATAAATCTAACCCAAGCTTACGAACAATCGTAAAAGCTTTCAATAATTCAGGAGAGATAAAAGTTGGATATTCAACAATTATCAAAGGAAAAGGAATCCAGCACCCAACTTTAAAACGCAAAAGCCTGTATCTTACTGGAGGTTCCTTAAGAGATCATCTCAAGAATCAAACAGTTGTTGAGTATGATTGTGTAACAGATGCTTCTCCTGATGAAATAAGAATGATATTGTCAACAAATGAAGCCGATCTAAAAGAGGTAAAACCTTTAACTGAAGATATTGAAATTATTGGAAAATACAAAAACCTTCCTGAAATTGAAGGTAAGAAAAAAGTATTTTTTGCCAGCAGATGGGATAGTGAAGGCCAAGAAATGGAATTTACTGTCATAGTTGATGGTCAAAAAATTTATGTATCAACATTTAATTTGAACACTAAAAATAGAATGCTCATCCCCAAAAAGAGAGTATTTGCAGTTAGCCCAGAAGAAGATGCCCTTTCAAGGGACTTAACAATTAATGCACTTTACTTGGCTCTTAAAAGTGATGAAGGAGAAAATACAGAACTAATTGATCCATTGGGTGGCATATTTGACCTTAAAAATGGAAAGATAGTCTTGATTTCAGATAAGTCACAGCCTTTTGAAAAAGACCCTTATCTGCCTTATAGAATCGCTAACTTAGCAGCAAGATATGCAAATGACAAAAAGATACCATCTGATATCAATGAAAAAATAAGAGATTATAATCACGAAAATTACGATGAAGATAAAAAGGTTTTGAAAAGGTATTACATTAGTGCTGTTGAAAACATTAACATACCAACACAAGACTATATTAACAACTTAATAAATTCACATCTTATTAAATATATTTTCCCAAACTGTGTAATTGAACATCCAATAGCAGACCTGACAAATAATAGGATTTTAGCAACAGGATATACCTTACAGAAGAATATGTCTGTACATGTTGCTCATGTGTTAGAGAAAATGGGCTGGTCCAAGCACGATATAGAAAATATAACTAAGTTTGTAAAGCTAGCACAATTTTGCAGAGGTAACTTTATCAATCCATCTTTGATATATGACTTTTTTGCAAAACCATTTACTATGCCCAATTCAACAATCAAAAACTTCCTGCAAATCATGAATTGTACTGAAATTTATGACAAGATTTTCACACATGATTTTTCAAATGTCATGCGAAAATATATTGATGACAATGGGCATCGTGAAGTTAACCCACTTTACAGTAAATTATTGGGTAGAGTTCCAAGAACTGATGAGTTTGAGGATATACGCAAAAAATTATTCGATGTTGAAGTTAAAAAAATTGTTTGATTTTAAATTAAAAACAATTACAATTTTTACATGAAAAACTTTCTAAAAGTTGATGGAAGAATTCGTTGCAAGCCATCTGACCTTGGCGTTTCTGCGCCAGTACTCAGAGTAAATAAAGTATTCAACTATGAAATGGTGGAAAAATTTTCAGATGATTTCAATTCTGCTTTAGAAAAAAATCCTAAAATTATACCAATCGTTATAGATTCATATGGTGGAGAAGTATATTGTTTGCTTGAAATGATAAGTCTAATAAAGTCCTCTCCCGTTCCAGTAGCAACAATATGTAACGGCAAAGCAATGTCCTGTGGGGCTTTACTTTTTATGTTTGGCACTAATGGTTTACGCTTTATGTCTGAACAAGCAACCATTATGTTACATGAAGTAAGCTCAGGTTCATATGGAAAAGTCGAAGAAGTCAAGGCAAATGCCAATGAAACTGATAGGCTCAATAAGATGCTATTTGAAATGGTAGCTAAGCATATCGGATTGCCGGAAAATTATTTTCTTGAACTTTTGCATAAACAAAATCATGCTGAAATATTTATGGATGCAAAAGCTGCCAAAAAACAAAAAATATGCAATCATATTGGTGTGCCTGAGCTTATAACAGAAGTAAATGTTGAATACAAGTTTAGTCTAAATAAAAAGGAAATAATTATTTAAGGATATATAGAATTAAAGGTGACCTATGAAAAAGAAAAATGAAAACCACCATAGTGGCAGTTACATGGTTCGTAGAAATCTTCATTCAATCCGCAAATTTGCTGACATGCTTATGGAAATGATTGATGAGCATGATGAAATCGAAAGTTGGATGGAGCACAAAATATCTGTAGCCAAAGCAGCTATGAGTGATGTTAAGGATGCTTTTGTGTATGACCAAGAAGAGCATGGTGGAGAACACCATCATGATGACGATGAAGGTCACGATCATCCCCATCTAAAGATCGCTATCCTCAAAAGACCAGATCAAGCACAAGACGATTTCGGTCTAAATAAAATGATGGGTGGTTGCGGTGCATCGAATGAAGTCAGAGGGTTCTTGGGTTCAGCCACAATTAATGAAAACAGACAAATTATAGCTCATAATTTGAAAAAGAAAATCTTTGTCGAGTCAGTTCAGCAATTCGGCAATATGGTTAGAGTAAAAACCAAGAATGGACAGACTTTCGAATATATTCCTTATTTAGGAGCAGAAGTTGAATTGCTCCGTTGCGAACAATATGGAGTCAAGGTAAAAGCTCTTAAGGAAGATGTTGCTCCACCACAATCAGAAGATATTATGACTATCCAACAAGACAAAATGGGAAGTCTACACATTTGGAAGGGTGAGCAAGATACCGTTCAGCACGACAAATATCTATTTACAACAAAGGCTGGCAAGAAACCAGACTTTTATGTACAAAAACAAGATGATGTAGAAGAAATTCTTAGTCATCTGAACCCAACAGACAAAGAACATGCCGAATCAGGATACAAACTAGTAACTAAGGAAGTTCCTGTATCTGCTGTTGAAGGTCGTAGCGAGTAGTCAACTACCGCATAGTCTTTTGTCTTGTGGAAAACAAGTTTTATTTGGAGACAAGAAAACCCCGACCCTAAAGAGGTCGGGTTTTTCTTGTCTCAAGTATCATAAATAATTATAGCTTTTTATTTTAAAAACTAGGAGATCATTATGGGAGCTACATCAACCGAAGGAACCGGACCCGGTTCAGTAGAAAATTCTTTTCCAAGAATTCAAAATAACATCAAACCACAAAATCTAGCAGGAAATGTATTAGGTGATATAACTTTTGATCAATCAAAAATTGTTGGAGAAAATGGAGAAATTGGATTCAATACCACTCCACAAGGCGCAACTAGCATTTCTCCAAACGGAGAGATTACATTAGTTCCAAATAATACCTCTTCAGTAATAGCCAATGGACAATATATTAGAATATATCCCACTACTAATTATGATGCACCACATATACACATTACTAGTGGAGATGGAGGTGACTTGCTTATTGGTAACGATGACCGTAATCTTGATGTTAATAACGATGACAATATTTATATTAAAACAAATCAAGAAACTACTGGATATCAATGGAAATTCGGAAAAGATGCTACTATGAATCTGCCAGACTTAGGAGATAGCCCATCATCACAAGGTGATACTGGAAGCTTAACTCGTGATGGAGATGTTCTTTACTTCAAAGCTAGTGGGGGATGGGTGCCAATCAGTACTGGATTACCTTCTCTCGGAAACTTCAGCCCAACTGCTATTGTCTCCTATACAGATTCCGTTGTGCCTCTTCCCGTTCACCAAATATCTGCATCAGATAATGACAAATTATTCATACTAGATAAATCCGGTAATGGATTCATCACACTACCAGTACTAAACACTACTACTATTGGACAAACTTTTCACTTTCTCACTACTGTTCGACCCGATCAGTTCTTCATCCAATGTTATCCATTTACCGATACTATGACCGGAAGCTTAACTCTACACAAAGATGCTACTAATGATGTTAGAACTTTTGCTGCATCTACTGGAAATAATAAAATTGAATATGGTACAAATAATAGAACTGGGGGAATAATAGGTAGTTATGTAGTAGCAACTAGTCTCGGAAATGCATATTGGATTCAAGGCGATGTTATTACAAGTTCATCACAAACACCTAGCATGCCTTTTGGAACCAACTCTTGATATTATCTAACCACTATTAAACTACTTCAATAATTTTTTATTGAAGTAGTTTTTTAATGTTAATTATTCTTTTTTTTCTATCAATATTTTCAAATCTGTTGTTCCTTTGATTATTCTATGCCAAGATCCTTCTTTGATGAATATCTTTTCGTTTATTGGTCTAGGAAGCTGGTTATCTTCTTGATATTGCCAATCATTCTCACCCAAGGGGATAACCCAACGATCTTCCCTGTCCCGATGCCATTTTAGATCATCGATTTCTACATCAGGAGAGAACAGTCGAATAACACAATTTTCGTGTGTTATTTCCTTGTATGGTTTTTTCTCACTCACTTTTAGGAGCAGCCCAGCCTTTGATTTTAGCAACTACCAAATCATATAGTGCTTTTACCCAAGCTGGTTGAGGAAGAACATTCCATCCAAACACTAATCCTACTAGAAAAAAAACAAGATTATCTAACATATCTTACTCCAAGTTTAAATTTTACCAAGAAGCACTAGAACTCAGTCCGACTTGTTTGGCATATCTGCCAATGTTGCAACTCCAATAACCCGGAGTTGTCTTGTCGTTTTTTAAATGGCATTTATGTCTAGCACGAAAACTTTTTGCTCTTTTAGGGGATTTGTTTTTGACCGAAAGCGATCTGTCTCCAAACCCAATTTTTTTTGCCACTACTCTGCCTTCTGCATTTTTTCTACCGCCGTTGACATACACAACAAATTTCTTGGGTCCAGATGTAGCTCTACGAGGCGAGTCTAAAGCAACTGATTTTCCCTGATAAAT
>Ga0209500_10001846_pt1 | contig 15548 bp, 8 predicted proteins | sample S_140212_EF_Meta_FD_187323 | JGI IMG/M metagenome (GOLD analysis project Ga0209500, IMG submission 187323) | Freshwater microbial communities from Lake Simoncouche, Canada to study carbon cycling - S_140212_EF_MetaG (SPAdes) (version 2) | ecosystem: Environmental > Aquatic > Freshwater > Lake ... | reverse complement strand
CCCCTACAACCTCCTCGACGACGGCCGGGTCCTGCCGATCCTTTGAGCCGAGAGGAAAGGGGCTGGCGAAGACTTCTGCGGGATCTTCAGCCGCGATCCGCAGGGTTTGCGCAGTCGCCGCCGCTTGACAGGCTGTCAGGGGCGAGGGAAAGATACCGGTGTACCCGCACCTCTGTGCGGTGCTGACTGGACCACCGGAGGCATCGGCAGCTCTCTCTCACCCAAGAGTTGGCATGCACGCGCCCGGCCATTCGACAGGTCCATCCTCCAGCGGCTCCTCTGCCGCCTCCTCCCTCGGCCCTCTGGGGGAGAGCGTCCTCCAGCGGAGCGTGACGACGGCTGTGGCGCGGAATCTGGCGACGACGACGAAGACGTCGCCGAAGATGATGTCGATCACGCCGCGTTGGCTGTTGCGGCTGCTTCCCTTCACGCAGGTGGAGGGAGGGACGTACCGGGTGAACCGGACGAAGGTCGAGCTTCCCCGGGCGCAGCGGATCGGAGTCGATCTTTCGGCGGTGGCCAGCGGCGGAACGCCGGTTCTGGCGCCGGAATCGTTGCGGAGCGTGCCGCTGTTTTCCCGTCTTCCGGACGGGATCGTGAGCCGAATGGCGGGCCGGTTCAAGCCGGAGCAGGTGTCGCTGGGGAACACGCTGATCGGCGAGGGGGAGGACGGCAACACGTTCTTCATCCTCGCGCAGGGGCAGGTGGAAGTGCTCTCGAAGGGGGCACACGGGACGAACCTGCGGATCGCGCTGCTTTCCGACGGGGAGTATTTTGGCGAGACCGACATCGTGTCGGATAAGCCTTCCGACGTGACGATCCGGACCCTCACGCCGTGCGTGCTGCTGACGCTCTCTCGGAAGGATCTCGACGGCGTGCTCGCCGAGGAGCCGCGACTCGCGGAAGACTTCCGCCGGGCGATCGATGAGCACCGCGAGCTGCAGTCGACGGTCAACCGCTACGGCGAGCGGAACATCGACCTCGTGAGCGGATTCGCGGAGAACGTGGAGATCCCGGAGACGTTCGTCGATTACTCGGCGACGCCGCGGGAGTATTCGCTCCTGGCGGTGCAGACGGTGGTGCGCGTGCATACGCGGGTGTCGGATCTTTACAACGGCCCGTACGACCAGCTCGAAGAGCAGATGCGACTGACGATCGAGGGGATCAAGGAGCGTCAGGAGTGGGAGCTGGTCAACAATCCGAAGTTCGGTCTGCTTCATTCGGTCGATCCGGCGATGCGGATCAGCCCCCGGTATGGGGCGCCGACGCCGGATGATCTCGATGAGCTTTTGGCGCTGGTGTGGAAGAAGCCGAGCTTCTTCCTGGCACACCCGAAGGCGATCGCGGCGTTTAAGCGTGAATGCACCTGGCGCGGCGTGCCGCCGGTGACGGTCGATCTTTACGGGACGCCTGTGATCGCGTGGCGCGGTGTGCCGCTGATCCCGTGCGACAAGCTGGAGATCAAGGGGCGCTACCACTCGAACCAGTGGCTGGGGACAACGAGCATCTTGCTCGTGCGAACCGGCGAGGTGGATCAGGGGGTGGTGGGGCTGCACCAGACGGGGATCCCCGGCGAGATCATGCCGAGCCTGTCGGCGCGCCTCATGGGCCTCGACAGCCTCGGGGTCGCCTCCTACCTGCTCACGAACTACTTCTCGATGGCCGTCCTCACCGACGACGCCCTCGGTGTCCTCGAGAATGTCGAGGTCGGCTATTACCACGACTACGAACACCGCAAGTCGACCCCCAAATAAGCCTGCAGGGACAATTCAATCATGAACGAGTTCCCTGGAATCGAAGCCCACGAGCCCTCCTCCGAGATGATCTCCCGGATCGCCTCGCGCCTCGTCGCCGAGGCGACGGGGGGAGCATTGCCGCAGGCAGTGGCGGCGACGTCGCCCGTGACTCCAGCGCGGGCGTTCGACGGCGCCCTTCCCCCCGCCACGGCCCTGCCGACCCTCCCGCCGGCGCTGCCGGAAGCCCGCGCAGGCGCGTTTCCCGTCGCGTCGAGGCTGCCGGCGGGCACGACCGCCGGGCCGGCGGCGGATCCCTACGTCGGCCTGAAGTCGTTCGTGTCGCGGATTCGGGGCCTCGACGCCTCCCCCGGCGATCGGAGTGCGGGCTTCCATGGGCATGATCCATCCCTCGAGGCTGCTGCCGCGGCGATCCGTGCGGCGGCGCGGGGGATCGACGCCGGCCCCGCTCGGTATGGGGCCTTCGATGTCGAGGGGGTGCGGCGCGATTTCCCCATCCTCCACCAGAAGATCAACGGCAAGCCGCTTGCCTGGTTCGACAACGCGGCCACGACCCAGAAGCCGCGGCAGGTGATCGAGGCGATCTCCCGCTACTACGCCACCGACAACTCGAACATCCATCGCGGTGCTCACACCCTCGCCGCCCGCTCGACCGACGCCTACGAAGGGGCCCGGGCCACGGTGCAGCGGTTCCTCGGGGGGGCGAGCCCGGAGGAGATCATTTTCGTCCGCGGCACGACCGAGGGGATCAATCTCGTCGCCAACGCCTGCGGCGCGCGCTTCTCGGCCGGCGATGAGATCGTCCTCAGCGAAGTCGAACACCACGCCAACATCGTTCCCTGGCAGATGCTCGCGGAGCGGACCGGGGGGGTGATCCGCGTGGCCCCGATCGACGATCGGGGGGAAGTGATCCTCGAAGCCTACGCGGCGCTGCTCGGGCCGCGGACGAAGTTCGTCGCCCTCTCCCATGCCTCCAACAGCCTGGGGACGATCCTTCCGGTCGAGGCGATGACCGGCATGGCGAAGGCCCATGGTGCGCGCGTCCTCGTCGACGGGGCGCAGTCCGTGTCGCACTTCCCCGTCGACGTCCGCCGCATCGGCTGCGATTTCTACGTCTTCTCCGGGCACAAGATCTTCGGGCCCACCGGGATCGGCGCGGTGTGGGCCTCGGCCGACGCGCAAGGGTCGATGCAGCCCTGGCAGGGGGGAGGCAACATGATCCGCGACGTGACGTTCGCGAAGACCGTCTATGCCGATCCCCCGGCGAAGTTCGAGGCGGGCACGCCGAACATCGCCGACGCGATCGGCTTGGCCGCGGCCCTCGACTACGTCACGGCCGTGGGGAGGGAGCGGATCGCCGCCCAGGAGCATCTCCTCCTTGAGCACGCCACCGCCCGCCTGGGGGCGATCCCCGGCGTGCGCTTGGTGGGGACCGCGCGGGCGAAGGTTGGGGTGCTGTCGTTTGTGATCCCCGGTCGCGACGTGATCGAGATCGGTCGGGCCCTCGATCGCGAGGGGATGGCCGTCCGGGCCGGCCACCACTGCGCCCAGCCGTCGCTGCGGCATTTCGGTCTCGAGGCGACCGTGCGGCCGTCGCTGGCCTTCTACAACACGATTGAAGAGATCGATCGGCTCGCCGTGGCCGTCGAGCGCATCGCCCGCGGCCGCGGGGTGTGAGCGGGCCTGCCGATCAGGGCTCCGGCGTCGGCGGCCGGTTGCCCTCGACGGGCGCCAGCGCACGGAAGAACCGGCCCGACCGGCCGACGAGGAGCGCCGGCAGAAGGACGAGGTCGCCGACGAGAGCCGCGGCGATGAGGATCGCCAGCAGCCAGGCGAAGCGGCTCGTCGGGGCAAACGAGCTCCAGGCGAACATGAGGATACCGAACGCGCACACCACCGAGCTTTCGGTGAGCGCAGCTCCCGAATGCCGGAACGCGCCATGGACGGCAGCCACGCGCAGGGAACGCCACTCGGCGGCATCGGCGCCGGCCGGTGCGGCACGCAGCCCGCGGCGGAAGAAGGTGAGGAAGTGGAGGGTGCCGTCGATCGCCATCCCGAGCGCGATGGACGCGGTCATCACGCTGCCGATGTCGAGGGCCGTCCCCGCCCAGCCGAGAAACCCGAACATGAGGATCGTGGGAAAGACGTTGGGGATCATCGAGACGAGCCCCGCCACGACGCCGCGTTCGACGGCCATCATCATCAGGGTGATGACGACGAAGGCGGAAATGAAGCTCGAGAACAGGTCGGAGAGGAGCGTCTTCTGGATGGCGTTGATCAGCGGCATGGCGCCGGTGTAGTCGGCGGTGACGCCGCGCGTCTCGCCGCCATGGGCGGTCACCACCGGCTCGATTCGGGCGCGGACAACGCTGAGGAAGTCGCCGTAGTCGATGCCGGCGAGCGCCGAAGTCCGGGCCGTCACCCGCCACAGTTGCTCGCCATCGACATTCCGCACGATCCGCATGTCGTCGAGGCCGGAGAGACTCTGCTGGAGCTTCCGGGCGGCGATCGATTGGGTCACTTGGCCGCGGAGCCCGGAGCTTACGTCGAGATCGGGGAGGAATGTGGCCGCCGAGAGGACCCCGCTGACGCCCGGCATGCCCGAGAGTCCCTCCCCCACCTTGCGGACGATATCGAGCCTCTCCGCCGGCCGGATGGGTGAATCGTCGGGGAACCGGAGCACGACCTCGACCGGCACCAGCGGCCCGATCGCCTCCTCGAGCCACGCGTAGTCGCGGATCACCCGACTGGCGGGGGTGAACAGCGTCTCGATGCTCACCGAGGCCCGAATCCGCGGGATCCCCACCGCCGCCACGGCCATCGCAATCATGCCGATCCAGACGATGCTGCCGGCGTGGCGGACCATAAAACGGGCGCAGGCATCCTCGGTTGCCATCGTCCGTTGGGCAGCGCCACTCGACGGGACGATCGGCCAGCGTTCGAAGATGCCCGGCACAACGAGGAACAGCATCGCGAGGGTGAGCATGACGCCAATGGCCGCGTGGAACCCGAACACGCGGATCGGCTCGAGCTCGCTCACCACCAGTGACGCCAGGCCGACGGCGGTCGTGCCGGCCGACAGGCTGCAGGGGAGCCAGCCCAAGCGGATCGCGCGCCAGGCAACCCCCGCACGCCCCCCGGTGGCGAGTGAATCGATGAGATAGTTGGTGAGGTGGATGCCCCCCGAGACGCCGAGGGTGAGGACGAGCACCGGCATGACGATCAGGATCGGGTTCATGCGGTCGCCGCAGGCCGCCAGGCCCCAGAAGTTGAGCCCGACACAGGCCAGCGACACGAGAAACACCAGCAGCGCGTATGGGAGGCTGCCGAGCGACCACCAGGTGAGGAGTAGGATCACGATCGCCCCAGGGCCGCCGAACCAGAAGAAGCTCTCCATGCTCGCCTCGTCGACGGAGATGTTGTCGACGACCGGGCCGGCGAGGTGGAGGGCCTGTTTGGGTAGGCCCGTGATCCGTCCGAGCGTGTCGTGGATCCAAGCCACGGCGGCCCGCCTGTCGGTGAGGCCGGCACGCGTAAATGGGATCACCAGGCAGGTCGACCGGCCGTCCGGGCCGATGAGGACTCCGCGGAGCCGTTTCATCCCCTCCTCGCGATCGAGCGAGAGGGGCGGTTCGACGAGGCGCGCCAGGGCCATGCCGCCAGTGGCAATGGTCTCAAACCACGGTGCTCCCTGCCGATTGTGCGTGTCGGGGCCGGCGGCCGCGGCGAGGAAGGCGTCGATCGCCGGGGCATCGAGCGTGCAGCCGTCCCAGGCGGCGATCACGACATCGCCACTTTGGAATTCGCCGGTGAACTTCTCGTAGGCCGCCCGCGGAGCGAACGACACCGGCACCCACTCGATCGGCGTCGTGGCGTCGACCTGAAGCACGCCGAGCGCCGCCGGAACCATCCACGGAGCGACGGCCAGAAGGCAAAGGATCGTCGCCACGCTCACCGGGAAGAGCCGGTCGAGCCACCGGTGGAGTGACGGCGGCGGGGCCCGGTCGATCATGGGCTTGGCGGAGGGGGAAAGCGACGAAGGAAGAGGGAACGACCCCTGAATATAGCGGCCCGACAGCCCGTGTTCAGCCGGGGGGCCACGCTGCCGGGATGCCCCCGGCCTTGCCGTTGGGCCGCGGGGGCGTAGATTCGCGGGACCGGTGGGCGGTGTCCGCCCCCGGGCCGAACACCCCTTTCACCACGAGGATCGCCCCCATGCCGAAGAAGACCGTCGCCGACATCGACCCCCGGGGCAAGACGCTCCTGGTGCGCGTCGATTTCAACGTCCCGCAGGACGATGCCGGCACGATCACCGACGACCGCCGGATCCGGATGGCCCTGCCGACACTGTCGTCGATCCTCGATCGTGGCGGCCGGGCGGTGCTGATGTCGCATCTGGGGCGCCCCGCCGGGAAGGGGACCGAGCCGGCCTTCTCGCTGGCCCCGGTGGCCAAGCGACTCGGCGAGCTCCTCGGGCACCCGGTCGCTCTGGCGGCCGACACCGGCGGGCCGGACAGCCACGCCAAGCTCGCCGCTCTTCCCGCCGGCGGCGTCCTCGTGCTCGAGAACGTCCGCTTCAACAAGGGAGAGAAGAAAGGCGACGACGCCGCCTACGTCGACGGGCTCGCGGCACTGGCCGACGGCTATGTCAACGATGCCTTCGGCACCTGCCATCGCACCGAGGCGAGCATGCACGCGGTGCCGGTGGCGATGAAACAGTCGGGGAAGCCGGTCGTCGTCGGGTTCCTCGTCGAAAAGGAGATCCAGTATCTCTCCGACGCCATCGGCAGCCCGAGGCGTCCGTTCGTGGCGATCATCGGCGGCAAGAAGGTGTCGGACAAGATCGAGGTGATCCAAAACCTCCTGGCCATCTGTGATCATGTCCTCATCGGCGGCGCCATGGCGTACACCTTCTCGCTGGCCCAGGGGGGGAAGACGGGCAAGTCGCTCGTCGAGCCCGACAAGGTCGAGCTCGCCAAGCAGCTCCTCGCCAGCGGCGGCGCGAAGCTCGTGCTACCGCTCGATACGCACTGCGCCGACGACTTCTCCGCTTCAGCCAACAAGAAGGTGGTGAAGGCGGGGGAGATCCCCGACGGCTTCGAAGGGCTCGATATCGGTCCGGCGACGGCGGCCGCTTATGCACGCATCATCCGCACCGCCGGCACGGTGGTCTGGAACGGTCCGATGGGGGTTTTTGAAATGCCCCCGTTCGACGCCGGCACCAAGGCGGTCGCCGATGCCGTGGCCGACGCCACGACGGCCGGCGGTGTGACGATCATCGGTGGCGGTGATTCGGCCGCGGCCGTCGAGCAGATGGGCTATGCCGACCGTGTCAGCCACGTGTCGACCGGTGGCGGTGCTTCGCTGGAGATGCTCGAAGGGAAGGCCTTCGAGACCGTGGCCATCCTCGACGAGAAGTGAGCCTGCCGGCAGCCGCAAAACGACCGACCGTGCCCCTGAAATCGGGGGCACGGTCGGCGTCCTGCTTCAGGCTCGAGACCACCCGCTGGGCGGGCGGGATCAGAGGCCGGCTGTTTCACCCGCCCGTGCCGCGGAACGGCCCAGGGCCAGAGCGACGCCGGCGACATGGCCCCGATCGGCGCGGGAGAGGCGTGACATCGGTACCGTCGTGTGCCGACCGCTCGCTTTCAGAATCCGTACCCGGTCGGCATGGACCTCGACGAGGCGCCCAACGGTGCCGTGGTGGCCGCTGTCGTCGCGCCACGCCCGTGAGGGCTGGCCGGGGGTGTGAAGGACATTGGAATCGAACGGATCCTTTTCGACCGGCACCTCATCCGCTCCCGGTTCCGCATCCGCAGCCCCTTCGTCGGCGGGCGCTTCATCCATCGGCTCGTCGGTGGCCGGTTCGAAGCCGTCCCCCTCCATCTCGTCGGCTGGGGCATCGTCCATCGGCGGCTCTTCGGGAATGCCGAAGTCATCGTCGCTGCCCGGCTCTTCCATCGCTTCTTCGGGTGCCTCGAAGCCATCGTCTGGCGCGTCGAAGGCATCGCCCGGGGGGAGAGCATCGTCGCCGATTGTCCTCGGAGCCTCGAACGCCTCCGGTGAGTCAGATGGGGCTTCGTCGAACACGTTGCGACGCTTCGGCTGGGAAGGCGCCTCGTCAGCCTCGTCCTCCGGCGATTCTTCCTCCATTTCCTCGTCTTCCATCGCCTCGTCAGCCGCATCGTCGTCGGCTGGCATTCCGGGGCGCTCGAAGGCTTCGGCCTCCTCCATCGTCTCGGCCACGGGCTCGTCGGTCGCCGTTTCGGCGGTGGCGTCCCCCTGCACGGTCTTCGGTTCCCATGGTTCGAGGACCGACGCGGCCGGCGCCTCGGCCGGTGCCGGCTGGGTGGCGGCGGCGGGGTCGCTGGAGGTGGTCGCCGCCGCGGTGCCCGGGAGTTCGAGGAGCGTCTGGCTTTCCGGCTCCAGCCCCTGCTCGTCGGGCGTGATCGGCACGGGGGCTTCGACGGGCTGTTGCGTTGTGACGATCCTGGCGTCGCCGCCGTGGCCCTCCACGACCGGCGTCGGCATGCCGATCACTCCGTCGAGCACGCTGGGTGTGTCGGTCTCGATCACGGTCCCCTCGGAGACCGTGCCGCTGTCAGCGATCGTGGCGTTCTGGCAGGGATCGCACAGGCAATCCCCTCCGACGATCGAGCCATCTGCGACCAGCATCCCCTCGTTGAGAATGATCCCCTCGTCGACGATACACCCTTCGACCGGGCCGGTCGTGATCCATCCGTCGAGGACCACTTCGGCGGGAGGCGCGGTGACGACGGCAAACGGCGCGGGCGCGCCGAGCGGACGGTCGTCGATGACGATGGCACCGGCCCAGCCGGGGAACGGCACCCCGGCGCCGCACGGCGGCGCGAAAGCCGGGCCCCAGGCCAAGGGGCTCGCATGACGGTGGTGGTGGTGCCACCAGCCCGCCACGGCGGAGTCGATCGGGATCCAGAGCGTGAGCACGCCCACGAGCAGGCCATGGAGGAATCGTCGCAAGGAACACCTCGTTCGTGCGGGGGAGGAAACAGGAGGTCCGGGGCAGAGACCGTGGCCCCTCGGCCCGGAGTGCCACGGCCTTGTGCGGCGCGGCTGTGGGGCAGGGTAGACCGACGGTCCCGAAAGCGTTCGCCGGCTCCCCTCCCTGGTCGACCGACAAGGCCGCGTATGCTACCGGCGGGAACGGGGCGGTCGCAAACCCTCGGCGCTCCCCCCTTACAACCCGCTCCGGGAGGCTTGAAAAACGAGAAAGGCCGTGGTGGCTTTCGCCACCACGGCCCTCGTGGATCGAACAGGTCGCCGCCTGCGAGCGGGGTAGATCGCTGCGAGAATGATGCGGATTGGGTCTGGGGCGAACCCCGGACTTTTCTGGGAATCCGGATCAACGCTTTGGGTTTGGCACCTCCGACGGAACGCGGCGACCGAGTGTTCGAAGTTCGGTGTCACCGGGGTGGCCTTGGGCGGTCCCCCCGGTGGCGGCCGCCGGACTGATCCGGCGACAAGAATGTTTTCGTCAGACTACGGGGGGGGATTTGAGTCGATTTCCCTGCCGCCCCACTTTCCGGCACGTTCGTTTCACTCCGCACCGGACGTTCCCCCCTGCTCCACCGATGAACCAACGCCAGATCACCACCGCCCCCCACGGCCATCTCCTCACCAACGCCGGGGTCTGGACCCCCGACGGGGCATGGATCTGCTACGACATTCGCTCGGATCCCGCCGGGGCGACGTTCGACGGCACGAGGATCGAGCGGGTCGAGGTGGCGACCGGTCGGGTCGAGGTGCTCTACGAGTCGGTTGAGGGTGCCTGCTGCGGGGTTGTCACGGTGAGCCCCGTCGACGACCGGGTGGTGTTCATCCTTGGCCCCGAGCGTCCCACGGCTGACTGGTCGTACGGCCCCGCCCGCCGCCGCGGGGTGATCGTCCGCTGCGGCGCTCCCGGCACCGTCGAGCCCCTCGACGCCCGCGATCTCGTCCCCCCGTTCACCCCCGGCGCGCTGCGGGGGGGCACCCATGTCCATCAGTTCTCCCCCGATGGCCGGCTAGTGAGCTTCACCTATGAAGACGCGCTCCTCGACATGGCGGCCGGAGCCTATGGGCACCAGCGCAATCTCCGCGCGGTGGGGGTGAGCGTCTGTGGTCGGCCGGTGAGCGTGCCGCGCTCCCATCCCCGGAACCACAACGGCGGCGCGTGGAGTGTCCTCGTCACCGATCTCGACGACGAGCCTGCCTGCGGCAGCGACGCGATCAGCCACGCCTGCGAGGAGGCCTGGATCGGCACCGCCGGATACCGCCGCCCCGACGGCAGCCGACAGCAGCGGGCGCTCGCCTTCCAGGGAACGGTCGTCACGCCGGACGGTGAAGCGATCAGCGAGGTGTTTGTCGTCGATCTCCCCGACACCGACGCGCCGGCCGGAGACCTCGACATCCCCGCCAACGGACCGTTGGTGGGAACACCGACGACGCGGCCGCATCCTCCGGCGGGAGTCATCCAGCGCCGGCTCACGTTCACGGCTGGCGCCGTCCATCCCGGGATCCAGGGGCCGCGCCACTGGCTGCGATCGAGCCCCGACGGCGAACGGATCGCGTATCTTGCCCGCGACGAGATCGGCGTCGTGCAGCTGTTCGCCGTCAGCCCGCGTGGCGGTGAGCCGCGGCAGGTCACCCACGAGCGATCGAGCCTTGAAAGCGCCTTCACGTGGAGCCCTTCAGGCGACCGGTTGGCGTGCGTCATCGACGGCAGTGTGTGCTTCGTCGATGCGCGGGACGGAGAGGTCTCGAGGCTCACGCCGCCAACGGGAGACCTGCCACCGCGCTCGGAGGCGTGCGTCTTCTCCCCCGATGGCCGCCGGGTGGCCTACGTGCGGCGGGTCGGCAGTCCTGCCGGGGAGTTCAATCAGCTGTTCACGGTTGACGTGCCGGACTGACAAGCGTGGGGAGGAGTTTTGCATGGTGCGACGGGAAAAGGGGGCTGGGATGAGGGCCTTGGGGACGCTGGGAGCCGTGGCGGCGACGCTGGCGGTGGCGGCGTGGGGAATGACCGCCGGTGCTGCTCCCCCCGGCGTCGTCATCGATCATCTGCCAGCGGAGGGGAGGCAGTATGTCGGGTCGCCGTCGATCGCAGAACTCCCCGACGGCACGCTCGTCGCGTCGCACGATCACTTCGGGCCGGGCAGTTCGGAATGGACAAGCGCCGTCACGGCAGTGTTCTCGAGTGGCGACGGCGGCCTGACCTGGGAGCGGATCGCGACCATCGACGGCGCCTTCTGGTCGAGCCTCTTCGTTCACGCCCGCGCCCTGTGGCTGATGGGGCCGACGCGGCACCACGGGCCACTCGTCATTCGCCGCAGCGACGATGGTGGCCGGACGTGGACCATGCCGGAGGACGCGCAGACGGGCCTGCTTGCCGAGGGGGAATGGCACACCGCGCCGATGCCGGTGCTCGAGCACGAAGGGAGACTGTGGCGCGCCGTCGAGGATGCCTCCGGCGGCTCGGAATGGGGGAAGCGTTACCGCCCGGTGATGCTCTCGGCGCCGGCGGGAAGCGATCTCCTCGACCGGGCCAGTTGGCGCTTCACGAAGCCAGTGCCCCGCGATCCAGCTTGGCTCGACGGCCGCTTCGTCGGCTGGCTCGAGGGGAACGCTGTGGCCGATGCTGCCGGGAACATCCTCGACATCCTCCGCGTCGAGGCCGGTCCGCTCGCCCCCGGCGAAACCGAGCAGGCGGCGATCGTGACGGTGAGTGCCGACGGCGCCACGGCTCAGTTCGATCCGGCCACGGGGTTCATCCCGTTTCCTGGTGGCGCGAAGAAGTTTGCCATCCGCCGCGATCCTGAGTCGCTCGCCGCGGGGAAGGCGCCAGTGTGGTGGTCGCTTGCCAGCGCCGCCCCGCCGATCCTCGCCGGGAAGGGGAAGCCCGCCTCGGTGCGCAACACGCTTGTGCTGCTCCGCTCGACGAACCTGCGCGACTGGGAGCTACAGAGCATTCTCCTCCATCATCCCGACGTCAGCCGGCACGCCTTCCAGTATGTCGACTGGATCGTCGCAGGTGACGATCTCCTGGCTGTCAGCCGGACGGCGCACGACGACGGCGGGAGCGGGGCCCACAACGCCCACGATGCGAACTTCCTCACCTTCCACCGGTTCGACGGTTTCCGCGCGCGATCGCGGGCCTCGTCGGTCGTCGATCCGGCAACGCTCGGCTGGTGATGCCGGGGCAGGCTTGCGGCTCACGGCTCCATCAAAAACCGGAACAGATCGGCGACCTCGGCTTCATCGAGCCGGTCGAGGATCCCCTCCGGCATGAGCGACACGCCGCCGTCGATGACTTCTTCGACATCGTCCAGGGGAATCGTCTCCTCGCCGGTCTGGGTGCGAAGGAGGAGCGTCTCGGCCGTCCGGCGGACGACGATGCCGGAGAGGACGCGGCCGTCGGCGACGACCACCTGCTTCATCCGGTAATCAGGGGAGACCGTGGCGCTCGGCGTGACGATGTTCGCGAGGAGGTAGTCGAGGTCGCGCCGGCCCGAGCCGGTGAGGTCGGGGCCGAGGGAGCCCCCTTCGCCGTGCATCCGGTGGCAGGCGGCGCACTGCTTCTGCCACACGCCGCGCCCGGCCGCAGGATCGGCCGCCGCCAGTCGCTCGGGCCCGAGGCGGTCCTTCCAGGCGTCGATCCGCTCGGGCCCAGCAGCCCCCCCAGGGCCGACGAGGGCGGCGACGCGGGCCCGGATCGCCGCGTCGCCCAGGCCGCCGATTTGACGGGTTAGGAGTGCTCCGAGCAGGTCGGGGGGGAGGTCGCCCCGTTCGATCGCGTCGAGGAGCACCGTGCCCCACTCCGCCCGTGAGGCGAGGGCGGCGAGCGCCGCGTCGCGCGGCGCGCCGTCGAGGGCGCGGCAGGCCTCCACGAGCCGCGCGGCGTCGGCGGCGTCGCCGGCGACGAGGAGGGCCCGGATCGCCGCGGGCGCAAGTTCCGGCTCGGCGAGTGACTGCCGTGCGATCGCCGTCGCCGCTCCGGCCCGGGCGTCGACCAGCGCGTCGAGCGCCGCGGCCCGGCGCTCCGCGGTCAGCCCCCGGTCCTGTGCGGTCGCGGCGAGCCGATCGACGCCGCGTCGATCCCCGAAGAGGGCGTCGAGCCGGGCGGCCTCGTCGGCGATCGCGTCGCGACGCGGATCGTCGAGGGGCACTGCGGCGACGGCGGTGCGGAGGTCCCCCCACGCGTCCGGCGCGGTCATGTGGCGACGCCCGCGCCATCCGGCGGCCAGACCGGCGAGGCAATCGTCGAGATCGGGGATGCCGCCGTCGGCCACGGCGGCGAGGAGCGCCGCCAGTGCGCCACCGGCGTCGTCGGCGGCGAGGCGGCACGCGATTGCCCGGCGCAGGCCGGGCCAGTGCGACGCTGCAGCGCCGGGGACGCAGGCCGCCTTCCAGACGTCGACGATTCCCTCCCGATCGAGTGGGATCGACGGGAGCAGGCCGACGAAGAGCATCGCCCCGAGATCGTGATGGTCGCCGCCGACAGCGCGCGGGTTTGTTTCCGGGGGGCCGAAGTCGGGGCCGGTCGCCGCCGGTTCCTCGGGAGGGCGCTGCGTCGCCGAGACGAGCGCCGCGGCCAGCCGCGCCCGGTGGATCGGCGGGAGTCGCGAAAGCACGCAGGCGAGCGCCAGCCGCACCTCGGGGTCGGTCTCGGCGATGGCGAGGCGCTCGAGGGCGTCGAGCGTGAATCCGCGGACGCGCGGCTCGGCCGCGGGCCTCTCGCCCAGGACGGTGTCGATCGGCCAGGCATCGGCGAGGAGCCGGAGGGCCCAGGCGCGGATGGCCGGGGCGGGGTCGTCGAGGAGCGCCCAGAGCCATGGCTCGTCGACGCGACCGATCCCCCACAGGGCCCACAGGGCGCGGAGCCGCAGGGAGGGAGTGTCGCCGCGCGCGACGAGGTCTTCGAGCCCCGGCACGATTTGGTCGAGCTCGCCGTGGGCATCCCCGGCGGCGTGCCGATCGGCGAGGAGTCGGGTCGCCATCCGGGCATGCCAGCGATCGGTCGAGAGGAGCCGGACGAGGGCCGGGGCGTCGAGGGCTTCCAGATCGGTACCGGGCGCGACAGGGGGGAGCGGGGCGTCGGCCCCACCGAAACCGAACGTGTAGATCCGGCCGCTCGTGCGGTGGACCCCCGTCCCCTCGTGGCATTCGCCGGTGTCGCTCCAGTCGAGGATCGCCAGGGAATGCCCCGGGAGATCGATGAGATCGGTGCCGCGGAAGAAGGGATCGCCGAACTGGGCCAGATCGGGCTCGTGTCGCCCGACGATGCCGTCGGGCCCGGCGTCGAGCCGGTCGACATTGATCCGCCGGCCGTGGAAATTGAGCGTCAGCAGCCGGCCGCGGAGCGCCTCTGGCCAGCCTGACTCGTCGGGCACGATGACGCACCCGGTGTGGGCATGGCCGCCGCCGTGGGCATCGGCTCGGCCGTCGCGCGACTCGGTCCAGTGCCGGCTGGAATCGAAATGGTCGTGGTCGGCGTGGGGGCCGAGTGGTTCGAGGATCCAGGGATGGGGCTCGGTGGTGTGGGAGCGGGCGTAATGGGCGCCGGGGAGCACGCGCCACAGGTGGCCATTGACGGTGTTGGTGAAGAAGCCGTTGCCGAGGTCGTCCCAGTCGAGCCCCCAGGGATTCGTCGTGCCATGGCAGAGCGCCTCGAAGATCTTCCGCTCCGGATGATAGCGCCAGATGCCGCCGCGGAGCGGCACGCGCTGGTGTGGCTCGGCCCCCGGGCTGCCGATCTCCCCGGGGGAGCTGGCGCCACAGCGGCCGTAGAGCCAGCCGTCGGGGCCCCAGGCCAGGCCGTTGGCGAAGGTGTGGTGGCTGTTGGGCGAGACGGTGAAGCCGTCGAGAATGGGAACCGCGGCGGCTCGCCGCCGGGCCGGCTCGTCGGTGTCCGGGGTCAGTGGCCATCCCGGTGGCGGACGATGGCCGTTGGGGATGAAGAGGAGGCGAGGGGGGCAGAGGAGCCATAGGCCACCGCGTCCCACCGCCACACTCGCGAGCCCCTCAAGCCCGTCGACGAGCGTCGCTTGCCGCTCCGCGCGGCCGTCACCGTCGGCATCTTCGAGCATCGTCACCCGGTCGCGGAAACGCGGGTCGGTCTTTTGCGGCTTTTCGGCGTAGGTGAGGTTTTCGGCAACCAGCAGCCTGCCGGCCGGATCGACGCACGCGGCGATCGGATTGCGGATCGCCGGTTCGGCAGCAAACAGACCGATCCGCGGGGCCAGCCGCGACTCGACCGCGGACAGCGCTTCGTCGGGATGGAGTGGTTCACCGGCCCGTTCGGTGTTGTCCAAGGCCGGCTCGGCCGCTGCTGCCCCGCCGACCGCCGTTAGGGCAAAAATGCCGGGGAGCAAGAATGGGAGAAGTCCGCCGACCAGGCGCACGACGCCGCGTCTGGTGGGATGAGAGCGGCTTCGAGCAGCGGGAAAAAACATACGGCGGGGCCCCGCAGCACGGGACCCCGCCGCCCTGTTGAAGAGTGCGAACCGGAGCGAAGCCGGATCAGGAGCATCCCATGCTGTTGCCACAATTATGGCACAGATAGCAGTTGCCGTTGCGGACGGTGATCGCGCCGCAACTGTCGCAGACCGGAGCATCGATCTGAAACTTGGCAAACTGGCTCTGCCGGTCGCCAAGGCTCGTACCCGGTTCGAACACCATCACGCCGGCCTGCTCCAGCCGCTTGTTGGAAGCGGCCGTGGAGGCCTTCGCGGCGGGCTTGGGCGTCCCGGCCGCGAGGGCTCCATGATTAGAAAGATT
>Ga0209500_10001844_pt1 | contig 15560 bp, 13 predicted proteins | sample S_140212_EF_Meta_FD_187323 | JGI IMG/M metagenome (GOLD analysis project Ga0209500, IMG submission 187323) | Freshwater microbial communities from Lake Simoncouche, Canada to study carbon cycling - S_140212_EF_MetaG (SPAdes) (version 2) | ecosystem: Environmental > Aquatic > Freshwater > Lake ... | reverse complement strand
CCATGCGCGCTGAGCTTGCGGAGATGCGCGTCGAGCAGCGTGACCAGTGGTTGGACGAGGCGCGCGCGGAGCAGATTCGCGGCGTGGTGCGTGACGTGCTTGCGGATACGTCGGCGCGGACCTCGTACCGCGACAATGAGTGGACGGCCGGCTTGTCGAACGCGCCCGGAGGTGGGTTGCAGATCGAAGCCGCGGACGGGGCGATGAGCATCAAGTTGTCGGGGCTCGTTCAGACGCGCTTCGTGGCAGCGTCCGCGTACGGATCGGCTTCGGGCGCTCCGGGCGTTGACGACACGCGCTGGGGCTTCGAGAATAAGACGGTGATGTTCGCGTTCTCGGGTCACCTGTATGACCCGACGCTCACCTATCTCACGGCCGTTGCGTACACGTCGCAGACGAACCGGTTCTTCACGGTGCCGGGCGCGTACCGGCTTGTGTACTCACGCATCCGCAAGGACCTGGGCGAGGGCTGGGCCGTCGGTACTGGTCTCCTGAACGTGCCGTGGGACTTGGAGAGCGACTACGTCGGATCATCGCAACTCACCGTGGGCGACTACTCGATCTTCAACTATCGCTTCGGTGCTGGTAAGCAGCCCGGCGCGGTCCTTGGCTGGACTGGCGATTGGTTCCGCGCAGCCAGCGGGGTCTTCAACCAGATCAACTCGATCCAACCAGGCTGGAACGCCAAGACGAACCTTTCGTTTGCGGTGACGGGGCGCGCGGAGATGAAGTGGGGAGTTCCGTGGGACCAGATCACGCGTACTTCCGGCGCGCCTGGCGATGTGCCGGGCGTGGTACTTGGGCTCGGCCTCTGCATGAGTAACGGTCGCGCGCAGAATCCGCAGCCACCCGAGACCTCGCTGGTGACTCCTTCGGCGCAGGGCGTGACGGCGGACGCCCGTGTGCTCTTGGGCGAGACAGTGTTCATCGCGCAGTACGCCTACATGCGCGACGCAGTGGGCGCCCCCGAACTCGGCTGGAACCAGGGCATCAACCTGCAGGCCAGCACCTACGTGGCCCCCAAGGTGGAGGCGTTCGCGGAGGCATGTTGGATGAGCGACGTACCTGTTGAGTGGATCGCACAGGCGGGCGTGAACTTCTTCATCGACGGCCAGCGCCTCAAGCTGATCTCAAAGTGCGTGGTCCCCTTTGGTGGCGGCAACGTCAACGGCATCCGCAACATCGCGGGCGGTCTTGGCCTTGCAAGCTTTGACAACAACGCGAGTTTCGTTACCGAGTTGCAGGTGATGTTCTGAGGCGAGGGGTGGGGCGGGGCGGTGGCGCTGGGGTGATGGATTGCACCTGCAGGTACGATCGGGTTGGGGTCCATGATTGGTGTGCAGGTTCAAACCGAGGCATTTAGCTTGAGAGGCAACTCTCCCACAATGTTGTTCAGACTGGTCGTAAGCGTCGTGAGCGTCGCAGTGCTCGGTCACGGCGCGGCTTTCGCCAGTGACGCGGCGCCTTGTCAATACACGGTCGAGGTGGCGGGGACAGAGCTTTCTTGCGGGCCAATCAATCCGCCGGTGAGCCTGCGCCCGAGGGGCATGAACAATCTCGGATACTGGGTGGGGTTGCGGAATTTCTGCGGCCAGATCAATTCTGCTGAGTTGCCGATCATGTGGACACCGCAGTCCGGTGCACAGGCGCTGCCAACACCGCCACAGACTGACACGTGTGTGGCGACCAGCGTGAATGACCTGGGTGCGGTGGCGGGGTCTCGTAATGGCTGGACGGGCGGCGTCCGCCATGGATCGTGGGCGTGCATCTGGCTTGAAGACGGTCAGTTCATTGAGATCCCTCCGTTGGGCGGCTGTCCCCCTGCGAGCGCCATCAACGCGATGAACAATCACAATGTCGCCGTGGGTTGGCGCACGAGCGGCAATTGCGTTTCAGGTCTCGATATCACCTACGCCTTCGTATGGGATGCCGGCCGTCTCGTCGAGATAGACCCGGTGCCCTTTGGACGCGACAGCGCTCAAGCAACTGACGTATCGGAGACTGGAGTCGTGGCGGGTTACTTCGGCGCCCAGTCAATTGCAACGGGGCTCGCCTATCGATTGAGGGAGGGGAGGATCGAAACTCTGAACCCGGTGCCGGGTGGGATGAACTCGATTGCATTTGGCGTGAACGATGGTGGCACTGTGGTCGGGCGGTGTCTCGTAGGGACCACGGAGTCGCAGCCAGCGCGCCTGATTCCGACGGTCTGGGCTGAAGACGGTCAACCCACAGCACTCCCACTGCTCCCGGGCTATCTCTCCGGTGGATGCATCGCGATCAACAATCAGGGACTGGTGCTCGGATGGATGAACCAACCTGTCGATGCGGGGATGATCTCGAACCCGTATGTTCTCTGGATCGGTGGCGTTCCACACTCGCTGATCAGCCTGATCGGAGATCCTCCGACCACGAGTTCCATCACTGCTTGGGCATTGAACGATCGCGGTCAGGTGCTCTGCAGCGGCGGCGGGGCGGCCATCGGCCCACACGGATGCGCGTGGATCATGTCCCCGAACTCGCCGCTGGGGGATTTGAACGGAGATTGCAGAGTGGACGGTGCAGACATCGCAATTCTGCTCCAAGCGTGGGGATCAAGCACTCCGGCGCAGGCGGACGCGGACCTGAACCACGATGGATTGGTTGGCGGCCCAGACCTGGGCATGCTTTTAGGGTCTTGGAGTCCCGGTCGATAGGATGAGCGTGTCGTCCTGAATCGCGTGTGCGACTCGGGTGGAGCAGAGGCAAAGAAATGGGGGTCACTCATGAGAACCTCTCGGCACCCACTTCTCTTGATCCTTTCTGGCGGTGCATTCGTGGTCGGAATGACCGCTGGCGCACTCAACGCGGATGACATGGCACTTCCGACGTGTTCGTTCATCGTGCGACCAGCTGGGGCGCCGGCGACGTGCGGATTTCCCTTTCCCCCAGAAGCACTTCGCCCGGTTGGTATGAATTCCATGGGAGAGTGGGTGGGCTATAGATACCTCTGCGACGATCCCACAGTCAAGATTGCTCTCCGGTGGTCCGCCGAAGCTGGCCTGCAGTCAATGCCATTGCCGCCCGGATCATGGAACTCCTTCGCCGCTGGCATCAACGATCGTGGAACTATTGTCGGGTTTCGTGAAGGCACCACCAACGGAATCAAACACGGACAATGGGCGTGCATTTGGATGGGGGGTCAATTCATCGAGATCCCGCCAGCTGACAACTGCTCGGCTTGGAGCGGTGCGAACGCCGTCAATAATGCAGACGTCGTCGTCGGATGGCGCGATGGACCCTCGTGCAAAGGAGGATCACCATCTCGCTACGCATTCATCTGGCAGGCCGGACAAGTCACTGACATTGATCCAACTCCCTTCGGGACGAGCAGCGCCCAAGCGATTGGAGTCAGCGAGAATGGAATCGTCGCCGGATACATCGGCGGCGCCACGCTCGCCAGCGGTCGTGCGTTTCGCTGGACCAATGGCGTGATGGAGATCCTCCAGCCGCTCGCCGGCGGCTTGAACTCAACCGCGTTCGGTGTCAACGATTCCGGCACGGTCGTTGGACGGACCTACACCCCAGCATCGCCCGACGAGCTCCTTCGCCTCGTTCCGACGATCTGGCGGGTCGGCAGCGGTCCCGAATCGTTGGCGCTTCTGCCGGGGTATCGATCAGGCGCGTGCATCCGCGTGAACAACGCCAACACTGTTCTGGGTTGGATGAGCCAACCGCAGCAGGCGGGCCTTGCTCACAATCCGTATGTGCTTTGGATCGACGGAGTTCCTCATGCGCTTGGGGATCTCGTCGGAATTCCCGCTGCAATCGAGTCCACAACGGGGATCGATCTCAACGACCGAGGCACGGCGCTGTGCGTTGGAGGCGACACACTCATCTCCCCGCCGGGTGGCGCGTGGCTCATGTCTCCAACCTCAGCGGCCGCAGACTTAAACGGGGACTGCAGGATTGATGGCGCCGATCTTTCGCTGCTCTTGGGAAACTGGGGACTTGCGAATGCGAATTCCCAGGGCGATCTGAATCACGATGGGCGCGTCGATGGAGTCGATCTTGGTCTCCTTCTCGGCAGCTGGTCGGTCGGGTGATACGCTAGTCCGCGGTACGCGCGCGTCACGTGGGGCGAGCGTGACTCACAAAAACGGAAAGGGAATTCAATATGAGACCAACGGCGAGGATTTGCACCGTCTTAGCGGCAATGCTGTCGCTTTGCCTCAGTTCAGTTGCGGCCGCGCAGAGCGGCACAACGAGGTTCGTTCAGCCTAATGGGAACGACTCTACAAATGACGGCACGAATTGGACATCGACTGGCGCGTGGAAGACGCTTGGACATGCTTTGGACATGCTTAACTCCGGGTCAGATACATTTACCGAGATCTGGATTGCAACAGGCGGCACGGGATTCGCATACACGCCCGACGTCTCCGATCCGAGCATCAGCTACCAAGTCCAGAAGCCCGTCGCAATCTACGGCGGATTCCAAGGTCCATCGACCGCATATCCCAGCGGCGAGACTTTAATCGCTCAGCGCATAGCTGGCTCCAAATCCGTACTGAGTGGTTCGCTTGGGAAGGGGGTCTATTCCTTCCGCATTATGCTGATCGACGATCGAGTCCATGACCCAGTGTTGCTGGATGCGCTTGATTTCCAGCATGGCGGGGATCCGAGTTCTCCTTCGGGCAATGTCGATGGTGCCGCGATCAAAGCTTATGGTGGATCAGTGACCCCTACCACGCTCACAGTCTCCGACTGCAACTTCCAGAGCAACACCGGATGGATAGATGGTGGCGCGATTCACACCTCGAACTGGAGTGTTATTGCAAGACGATGCGAATTCGACAGCAACACCGTGGTTGGCCCGCCATCATCCAGCGGCGGCCTTGGAACTTCGGGAGGTCCAAGCCACGGCGGCGCGATCCAACTGGAGGGGGGTGGTCTCACCGTGGTCCGTTGTCGCTTTACGGCCAACACAGCAGTGAACAAGAACGACGCCGCACAGCCGGTTGCGGGGGGTGCGATTTATGTTATCGCCGATGGATTTGACACCGTAATTGTGAATTGCGATTTCCAGTCAAACTCCGCCAATGCAGGGGGCAACACAACTGGCCTCGGCGGTGCAGTTTGGATGCAACGGGCTCCTGGTTCAACAGGCACAGCCTATGTTGGCAACTGCCTGTTTTCTATTAACACCGCTGGTGATATGGGTGCTGGTCTCTACGCGTCGAGAGGATGCTTAGCCTCTAGCTGCACATTCTCAAGAAACGTAGCCGGCAATTACGGGGGTGGCGCCGCGTTCGTGCGGGATTCGGCGACAGGGATAAGTTTCGATGTGCGCAACTGCATCTTCTGGGAAAATGAAGACTCATCGGGCAGCACATCCTTCAATGATCAGATCTACATCGATTCCGCGGACAGCTCGTACCTACATCTCCGATACAGCTGCGTCCAAGGGTATTCGGGTTCCGGCACCGGTAACACTGTTACCGATCCCCAATTCATCGACCCGACGAGCGGCAACTTCCGTCTTAGGTTCTGCTCGCCTGCTGTGGAAGCAGGGTCGGCAAACCTGCTTCCAGCGGATGTGGCTGATGTCGACGAGAACACCAGCCCTACTGAGCCGCATCCTTGGGATCTTGACGCGACTGCACGACTCAAGCAGACCTATCTTGACATGGGCGCATACGAGGTGGCTGCTTACTGCATTGGTGACATCAATGGCGATGGCTTCGTCAATGGAGCCGACCTCGGCCTGATGTTGGGGAGCTGGGGAAACTGCACCGCGGCTCCCTGCGTAGGGGATCTCAATTGCGATGGCATCTCCAACGGCGCGGATCTGGGCATTCTGCTGGGTCAATGGGGCTCGTGTGAACCACCCGAAGCGGAGCTGGAAGGCAGGACTATGTTCATGTCGTCTGGCTTTTACGAACTGACGCCCGAGGACTTGAGGCAGTATCTAGGCGTCGAGTCCGTGGATCAAGCGATCGCGATGCTCTCAGCGATGGATTTTGAGGCGATGCGGAACCTACTCGAGTCGTTCTTCGCCGGATCAGGCGGATACGAGTACTAATCCTGAGGATCTTTCTGGATCAAGCCGCGGCCTCCGTCTTTGGGCGGGGGCCGCTCTCGTTCCCCCGAAAAATTGTCAGCTAGCCAGGCAGGCGCTCCGCAACTACAAGCTCTTGGTGACTTGCGTATTGCCGCGTTCGATGAGCGACGTGCCTGTTAAGTGGATCGCGCAGGCGGGCGTGAACTTCTTCATCGACGGCCAGCGCCTCAAGCTGATCTCAAAGTGCGTGGTCCCCTGTGGTGGCGGCAACATCAATGGCATCCGCAACATCGCTGGCGGTCTTGGCCTTGAGGACTTCCGCTCGAATCATGGACACCCCCAGTCCGCAGAATTACACGTCCCAGTAGGGCCGTATGGGGGTGCAGGTCCAGTGCCGCACGCACGCTGTGCGCGCCCGAATCAGCGTAAATGTCGCGAACTACATTGACAATGCACCGGAAATGGTTTAAATTGAGGGATAGGTATGGTTCTGAACTGAAATCAGTCACGTTCTGGGGGGATCAACAACATGCGCGTGGCATTCAGACTTGTTAGTTCGGCGGGATTGGTGGCTGTGCTATTGCACGCGGTTTCGATCGCCTGTCCGGCGGATCTTGGCGGAGGACATGCTGCTGAATGGCGTCTGGCGCGTGTGGGTCAGGTGCTTGGAACTTCCTGCGTACCTGGTAGCGCTTGCACGTTCCAGAACCTCGATATTGCCACCACGAACGCCTGCGATGGCATCGGCGGGACAACAAAGGTTTGCCCGGGCATCATTCCGGCATGCGGTAACTGCTACGGTGCATGCGTCGTGACTGGTTCCGTTTATGTGGCGGGAAATACCCTTTTGAACTTCTGCGCAGGCACCCCGACTACTTGCGGTGGTCTTCGAGATGGTGTGGGAACGCACATTGCGCAGGCGCGCCGATTTCTTTGCGACGTGACCTCGTCTGGTTGCAAGTGTGGGACGATGGTGTTCGATCGCATTGATTGTCCACAAGTTGCGAGCCCGATGCCGCTGAGTTACTGTTTCTAAGTCCCCGTATCCTTGGTTCTCAATACCGGCCGACGCCTAGTCTGCCATTTCTAGAAAGCGAAACGATGCGAATCTTTGACTTCCTCCCGCTTGGTCTCTTTGCTTCTTTGCCCCTCCATGGCGGCGCTCAAACTCAAGCGGCGGGAGTTCCGCCGACGACAGATCGAGTCGCGCTCACGGCGATGGTTGAACAGGCGCGCGCGGCTCGTCCGGATGATGTGACGATTCGTTTTGAGGTTCAGTTAGACGACGGGATTTCAGTTGCTGGAAGCCAACAGTGGACGCTCTCCTGGGGGCATGCTGGCGCAAGGATGGGCGCTTTCGCGCCGCAGCGGGATCCGTTTCCCGGCTCGGAGATGGGGTGGCAGTTCAATGTCGGAAGCGGCGAGGCGATGCGTTGGGGGCCGACCGGTGCAAAGCTCTCGCGCGACCCGCAAAGCGTCCAAGTGGGTGAGCTTCCGACCGACTACGAGTTCTTCCTTGGGGAGTTTGTCATGGAGGGCGCGTTGGGATTGCCTCGCCAGAAGCGCGATCTGGTTGCGCTGCTGGAGGATCCTTCCGCCGTCGTACTTCCTCAGACTGAGGTAGTTGCGGGTCAAGAGTGCGTCGTCGTGGAGTTGGATTCTCGTGACGCGGATGGAGCGCACGGGTACGCGATGCGCGGCTACTACGGGATCTTCCTCGGATACGCCCAAGTTCGGTTCGAAATCGTGCGGGGCGATGGTGGGCTCCTTGGACGTTGGGACACTTCCAAGTTTTGGAGTCTGGGGTCAGGTTCGACACTGTTCCCGATCGATGGCATCTATGAGAACTGGGATGGCGCCGGGCGTCTGAATTCTGTCCTCCGCATGACGGTTGCTACCGCGCCGGATGGAAGCCCTGCGATTACCACCGGTATGCAACTGCAGACCGCGGCTGCAATGCCTCCCGGCGCCTGGATCCAAGACATTGACAACGGCAAGATCTACCAGGTCGCCAGCGATCACACTGCTCGAGCGCAAGCGTTCCTGTTGGATAATCCTGCCGTGCGCCCTTCGGAGTCTTGGATGTCGATGATGTTGATTGGCGCGATATCCCTCGCCGCCGCGTGTGTCGGGCTTACCGCGTTCGTTGTTGGAGCCCGTCGCGGCCGGCCGACCGCGAAGGCTGCGAGCTTTTGACGGGTTGGCAGTCTGCGATGCATACGCAGGATGCACAGCTGGTGCCCGATGGTGAGTGCGGGATCGCCTCCGTGCATCTCGTGGCGGCGTACTTCGGACTTGACGTGCCGTCTGCACTCATCGAGCCCCTTCGTGCGGATGGTTCAACGCTTGGGGAAGTTGCAAGCGCATTCGAGGCACTAGGTTTCTCCGCGGACTTTCAAGTGGTTTCGATCGACCATCTCGGACGAACGGCGGAGGCGGCGGTGCTTTGGCTTCCTGCAAGAGACTCGCGACCAGGACATCTGTGGGTGAAGCTCGGCGCGGAGAGGGGTGCTTCGCTCGATGTGCAGTACGTAATTCTCGATGCTTCGACACCAGGTGGCGTATCCGTGCATGACCCTCGAGATCTTGCTGCGGCGGGCTGGGAGGGTGGGGCAATTTTGCTCCAGCGTCACAGCCTGGCGTCTTTGGGCAGTTCATGGCAGGTCGTTTTCGCCACCCTAGTATTGGTCGGCTTGGCTTGTGCTTTCGTTGGCCGAATGTGGGCCCGGCGGATGGCCTTGCAAGCTTTGACAACAACGCGAGTTTCGTCACCGAGTTGCAGGTGATGTTCTGAGGGAGGGGTGGGGTGGTGGCGCTGGGGCGATGGTGGTGGGTGTCCATGATTGGTGTGCAGGTCCAGTTCGTCGTGGTAACCTGCCGTGCAAGTATGGCGATAGAGAGGTCGGACCAGAGTTTCCACTGAACCTTGGGGGTTTCAAATGCTGCGAATCTCTGCGGTTCTTATGGCCGCCGCACTCGGCGCAACTTTGTGTGCTTTCCCGCAAGTGGCGCCAGTTCCAACATCATCGAAGACAGGTTTGCAGCGAGCGCGCTGGCCACACTTGCGGCTGACCTTGTCAAGCAGGGTTGTTGATGTACTCACGTGCCGATGTGCACTGCCCCACGAGGCAAGTCAGTCGCTCTTGGACGCATATTCGACGTATGCAGCCGCATTGGATCAGTTGGATTCGGAACTGGGCCCGAGATGCGAGGCAGTTGAGGCGAAGATTGAGGCGATTCGCACGCGGTGGAAGGACAAGCACTATGAACTGCAGATGCAGCGCATTGTTCCTCTGGATGCGCCGCTCGACGAGGAGGGGATGCGGTTGGAGGTGAATGCGGCCGGCCTCGAGAACGGACTGTTGACGTTGCAGCAGTCCGGAATGCGGGAAGTTGTGAAGCGCGCCGCGGAATTCTCGACAGCTTGCCAACTCCTAGCCCGCGAGGAGGACCAACCGCACATCGACGAGCTCGTCCATATCGAGATGCTTCGTGGCGAATGCATCGGTACGGGGCCAGTCCCGCTCGACTTCTCGCAGGTATTTGATCCTGAGGAGGCGCTTATCGAAGCGGTTGCCGGAAACCAAGAGTTCGCAAAGGCATTTGGCATAACGGCGTGCGCGATTAGCGGCAGCCGGGTTGCGCCGCGGTCTGCAGAGGCGAGAGGCGCGGTAACGGCTGCGATTGCACGAGCCGACGCAAGTTGCGCTCGTCGCCTGCAAAGGCTGAGTTACGCCAGTGGCGGACAGCACACCTCAGAGTCAATTGAGCCGGCGCGGCGCGTGTTCGCTGCAGAGGCGGCAGAGATGATCGAGTCCGCCTTACAGTCCATCGATGCGGTGCGCGCGGTCATCGAGCAGGATGTCGACCTCGTCTCCGCGAATCGATGGACTGAGGCTGCACTGTGCAAGATGGTGCCGAGCCTCTCGCAGCGGTGGTTTGCCGAAGATGGATTGGCGGCCCTCCTTCGCGAGTCAAATGCCACCGATTCCATGCAAGCAAAGATCCTTCCACTCACGAGCGCATTTCAGGAGCAGCAGCGCTCGACACGCATCGATGCCATCAAGACCTTCGCAAAAATCTACGGAGAATTCGGTGAACTTGGGATACGTAGCGCTCGGGCCCTTCGACGCTTGGAGGAAGTCACAGCGATTCTGCAGCAAGGAGATCGGCAGCAGGACAGGCTCTTCGACCAAGTGGCCTCCGAACTTGGGGATATTGGCCCTGTGATCCTGGTCCATGTTTCCAAGCAGCGTGCGCGCGACAACCAAAATTTCGAACTTGCGGAGCGTTTCCGCGAGCGCGTGCGCGCGGCGCCGAACGTCGCTGCGATCAGCAGCAGCGCCCCAGATGGCGCGGGCACCGTCGAGAAGTAGAAATTGTCGTATGAGACGGGGTCTGGCTCTCCGTAGTGGTTCGGAGGTTCCCCATCGTGGGCGGTCTTGGCCTTGCAAGCTTTGACGACAACGCGAGTTTCGTCACCGAGTTGCAGGTGATGTTCTGAGGGTGGGGTGGCTCGCCTTGCATTTCGTATCCACTCGGATACAATAAATCCGTGATCGAGGTCGTCCAAACCGAACTCTTCCGCCGCTGGCTCGAACGGCTTCGCGACCGTCGTGCACAAGTACGCATCGCCGCCCGAATCATCGCTATCCAGGAGGGCCACTTCGGCGACTGGAAGGCCATCGACCGCACCGTGTCCGCGCTGCGCGTGCATGCCGGCCCCGGCTATCGCGTCTACTTCACGCGGCGCGGCAACACGCTTGTCTTGCTGCTTGCAGGCGGCGACAAGCAATCGCAGCGACGCGATATTGAGACGGCAAGACGCCTCGTATCGGATATCAGTGACCCCAAGGAACCAGAACAATGACCTCGAAGCAGCATGTACGTACATCCAAGAAGCCGGCGACTCGTTCCGCGGCCGCAGTGAAGGCGCGGAAGCATGCCAAACTCTCAGCGTTTGACGCAGCCAAGTTTCTCGACTCCGACGATGCGGTCGCTGAGTTCATCGATGCCGCGCTCGAGACGGGTGAGCCTGCGGTGCTGATCCGAGCGCTCAGCGAAGTGGCGCGCGTGCAAGGCATGGCGAAGGTCGCCAAGCGTTCCGGGCTTGGCCGCGAGAGTCTCTACAAGGCACTCCAGCCCACGTCCCACCCTCGGCTCGAGACCATCATGCGTGTTGCGCAGGCGCTGGGCATCCGGCTTCATGCATCTGCGGCATGATCCGGCGCGCATGAGCACCGAGAGTCGTTCCTCAGCCTGCCGGTATGAAGGATGTGGTCACGAACCAATACGTCTACCTTCGTCCCATCCGCGCAGCCAGTTCGGCGCGGGACTTCACGCCAAGCTTTCGATAGATGCGCCGCGTGAATTCGACCACCGTGTGCGTGGAGATACCGTGCTCTTCCGCCACTGCGCGCGATGCCTTGCCGGCCGCCAGCGCGCGCGCCACGGAGAGTTCGCGGGCGGTGAGCAGTTTCGAAGCCTCGTCGTCCATTGAATCCGCAAGCATTTCCACGACGGGGCCGCCAAGGAAGTTGACGGTCGGCATCGGTAGCACGCCCGGGTTCAGGGGCATCAGCCGCACGCCGAGGTAGTAGTTGCAGTCTTGGTTTGCGTCTGCAGGCACGTTCTTGAACTTGTTCTTGCAGCGGTGCAGGAAGCGCTCGATGTCCAGGAACATCTTCCACAGCTCGCGCATCTCGTTACCGTCGAGCGACGCGGCATTGATGCTCTGCCAGTGGTTGTCTCCCACGCCGAACGTCTGCGGGTCTTTCACTGAGCGCGTGATCTCGCTTTCCGACTCGGTGCCGAAGACCTCCACCATTTTCGCGAACAGCGCTTCGTCAATGGGATCGAGTTGGCGGTGGTGCACCTGGATCGTCTGGCGCGTGACGCTCCATCGAACCACGGGATTCGCCTTGCGGGCGGGATGATGGCGAACGAGCGACACCGCCTCGAATCGGTCGAGCGCACGGAGGACAGTGCGCTCCGGTATGCGGCTGATGCGCGCAAGTTCGGCCGCCGTGAGCGGGGTGCCGTTGCGACGCAGGAGTTCCCACGCCTGCATCGACCCGACGCTGTCGAAAGCCTCAACAAGGCCGGGCGTGCGGATATCGATCGATGGCTCAGCGTTTTGCTGCTTTGGGTCGTTTTGTTCGTCCATGGTGGGGTCCGGAGGAGAGTTACTTAGGTTATGACGAACATTGCACAGTCAAGGCCCCACTTGTCGCATGGTCATGCGACACCTCAGCAGCATCGTACGCATCTGCGACTTCGACGATGGAGCGAGGCAGCGGATTTCGTTTTGGTGGGCGCTCGCCGTCGGCGCAGCTGAGCTATTCGTTGGGCGCTGGCGTTACCACCACGCCGATACGCGAGACCGTGTCGGGTGCGGACCAATCAACTTCGATGCGCACGTGCCGCGAGCCGTCGGGGGAGGGTCCGTTCGTTCGTGATGTCGCGGGGTAGGCGGCGGTCGTACTCAACGGTGGGTCGCTGACTGCACCGCTCGTGAGGTCGATGAAGCGCTGTGGACCGCGCTGCAGCTCAGGGTTCGCGTTTTGATACACCGTGAACTCCACGCCGAGCCGACCGTCCGTGGTGATCCACGCGCGTCGCATTCCCCAGTTGCCCTCGACGAGCTCGCCGGCGAGCGGGATGACTCGCACGCCGGAGTCGCCGATGACGGTGAGCTCGCGCAGCGCCAGGCCTCCGCGCGTCGACCGCGACGAAGGTTTCTCCTGCTCGGCGGCGAGCGTGACGGCGCGCGCGTGCGGATCGGTGCCGAGTGCCGCGATCGCGGGGCAAAGCAACCACCCCGGCGGGCCGCCAATCGCGCGACCGCGTCCGCGTCCGACGGTACGGACAGCGCCTGTCTGGGTGTCGACCGCCATCACGTCTGCGTCGATGATCGCGGAGCCGTCGTCGCGCGTGCGGTACCCAGATTCCGTGAATTGCAGCAGCGCCACGACCTCACGGCCATCCGGCGACCAGCCGCAGATTGCAGGAACAGGGAGATGCTCGCGGGTGAGATCGGCCGATCCACCGCGGCCGCTGACCGTATCGAACCAGCCGACGCGCGGCACATATCCGGTGTCCTCCGAGTATTCGGTCCAGGCGAGCACCGTGTCATCGGGACGCTCGACCCATGGCGGGTTTCCTCCGTCGATAAGGACAGAACTCTCCAGTCGAATTCCGTCGGCCTCCACGCGGAGGGCATCGATGCGGAGCACTGGGTTCGCCGGTTGACCGATGGTGGACGAACGCCACCACGGCCATTGGGGAACTGCGGCGGCTGCCGCGACTGGCCAGGCCGGGCTCCAGCCCCGCGAGGAGCGATGGCGGTCGATTGAAGTGAGAAAGATCGCGGCCCCGCACGCGATCACGGCAAGCGCCGGGATGGCGACACGTCTCATTCGCGAGCCGCGCGCTCTGCCGCGCGCTGTGCCACGCCCATCGAGTGGCAGGCCACATTCGGGGCACCGCGGTGACTTGGGTCGTTCGCCGTGCACGGCGTTGAGGTCGTGGTTGCAGCGCCGGCAGTAGCTGCGGCCAGCGGTCCGTGGACGCCGGAAGATGCGCGCGATGCCGATGAGGATTGCTACCACACCAAAGATAATGATCAGCGCGCCGATGTCGGGCCGCGCTGCGTCGAGGAGCGGCCACGCACGCGGATCGACCGAGCGAGTGATCCATATTCGGCTGCCATCGTCTGACCAGCGCGCGCTGATGGTGTAGGCGGACCGCGTGGAACCGGCATCCGGCAGGTCAATGGACCAGGCTTGAGCAGCAGAGTCTTCGATCCCGGGGTCGCTGGACATGTGGGTGAGTTTACTCCTTCACTCAGCACGCCTCGTTACGGCGACTGGTCGTTCCATGAGTCGGGATTCTCGCCCATGCTTCTTCCAAGATCGGAAAGCGAGCGCATTTTTTCCAGGTTGAACTCTTCATTGTTCACAGGCTGCCACGTGGACGGAACTGCTACCCAGCGAACTTCGCATTCGCCCTCGCCACGCAGTCGGTTCACTTCTGCGAACAAGAATAAGTGCCGAAGTGTTATCTCTGTGAACGAACGGATTGCTATTTCCAAACCACGCTGCGCGAGAGGTATCCACTGCTGCTGCATAGTGAGTACGGGTGGCTTGATGTAATTGTTGATGATCACCCAATAGCGAATCTTTGGAATGGGAGCATCGGGATACCGCTCCTTCCAGATGGCACCGAATGTCTTACTGTCCTTCAATGAGCCGCCATAAAACCAATAGAAAATATTGCCGGTCACAATGCCATCAATGAACAAATCCTCTCGAATTTCTTGCGGTGAAAAAACACCCGGTATTGCAGATGACGCGAGAAATATGTTTCGAAGCGGAGTTACATCTCCACTAGCAACGGCGTCTCGCGCCGCGGCGACACAATCAAAGGTGTGCGATACGCCCTCGTCGGCATCGGTCGCTTGAATGAGTAGTTGACGACCGCTTGCGCCCGCATCGACTAAACGCTGGGCGAATGGAAGATCGACATACAAACTAATTTCGCGCTCAAGCCCAGGAATGTTGGCAAGGCTGGGGTTGTCTGGATGGAAAAAGAGCAACCCGCGACGTTGCACCCAGTCTGGTTGGGGATTTCGAAACAACTCATCGACACGAACGTCATCCTGTGTGGTTCCTAAAAATGCCGAGGGCGCCATGAACCCGCCAGTGCTCACACCGGACACACCCTCAAACACTGGTCGAGCGAGGGGGCCCGCAGGGGCCGTAGACCATCCACGCAAAAATCCAGTTGCAAAGGCGCCGCAATCGCCGCCGCCCGAGAGAATGAGAAAGTCCACCGTGTAGTTGGGATTGTTCTGCTGAAGGGCGTGAATCGATTCAACCAATCGTTCACGGTCCGCCATGTTGCGCTGTAAAGCTTCCTTCTGATGATCCGCGCGTTCTTGCAGCAATTCTTGATTGGTTTGCACATTGCGTTGGGGCACAGGGACGCCGGCGTCGTACCAACGTGCCATCCAATACGCCATTCCAATCAACAGCACAACCGATACGACACCGCTTGCAAAGCTCATGATCACAAGGCGCCAGGAGGTGGCACGGATGTTTGAAACACTTTTCATTTGGTTCTGCGTGCTATGAACTACTTCGCGACTTTCTTCGTCGCCTTCTTCGAGACCTTCTTAGAGACTTTCTTTGCTGTCTTCTTTGCTGTCTTCTTTGCGACCTTCTTTGCGACCTTCTTCGCCGCTGCCGCCGGCTTCAGTTTCTTCCCGTCCGGGCCGCGGCCCGTGCTTGCGAGCAACTTCACATAGTTTTCAACATACGCCTTCGCGGGCGTGCGGCGGATCGCTTCGCCGATCACATCAAGCGCGGCGTCCTCCACCTTGGTGAAGCGGATGCAGGATCCGCCCATGTTCAGCTTCTTACCGGATTTGGCCCATGCCTTCTGGAACCACGCGCGCTCGGCCTTGTCGCTGTAGACGCTCATGAGATAGACGGACAGGTTGTTCTTCTGGCTCGACAGC